>Ga0164241_10000677_pt1 | contig 54600 bp, 84 predicted proteins | sample OricomyardsoilBY_FD_108780 | JGI IMG/M metagenome (GOLD analysis project Ga0164241, IMG submission 108780) | Backyard soil microbial communities from Emeryville, California, USA - Original compost - Back yard soil (BY) | ecosystem: Environmental > Terrestrial > Soil > Unclassified | place: USA... | reverse complement strand
TTGAGGACATCCTGCACGCGGTCGTTGAGGACTCCGATCCGGCCGGGGATGCCCGGCCGCCAGTCGGCGTCACGGTCGCTGTGAGCGATCAGGTCGAGGCACACCTGCGACAGTTTGCGCGAGGGTGCTCCGGCGAGCGATGAGGACTGGACGATCTCCGTCCGGGTGTCCCGCAAGGCGATCACGCCCATGCTCGCCAACACGATCTCTCCGGCCGTCATCACGTCGCTCATTTGCTGCTCTCCTTGAGTCTTAGGAGGACTGCTACAACGTGGGCGCATCTGGCCCGTCCTCCACGGTTCATGCCATGCCTACAGGTACAGGATGCCCAAGTCACCTTCCGAGTCTTGGGATTGAAGTCGGTTTGGACTCGGTAAGACTTGTCGCCCGAACTGGATTGCACCCAGTAGACGTTGACGAATTGCGTCTCGTCGACGGGAAGCGTCTTGCCCTTGGAGATCACCGCAGGGCTGAACTCCCACGTCATCGTTGCCCCCGGTTGAAGATCAGGACTTGCTTGAAGGTCGGCCCCGGATTCACCTCGTCGAACTCCCGGCTCTCCTCCGGCCACAGGAACGTCTCGGCTTCCTTGGCCTCGTGCCACGTCTGCCGGGCGAGGAAGAACTCCTGAGTCCGATCCTCGCGCCAACGGTGACGTCTGGGGCCGTTCTCGCGGAACCAGTAGACGTACCTACGGGCCCACTTGCACTCCTCGCACCGGCATCCGGCGTCGTAGGCCGAGCGGGAGCCGCAGGACAGCCGAGAGGGGTCGGCCAACCGGGATGCCCGGTTCAGCCTCACCCTCTCGGCGTTCGCCCCGCGACACGGTGCACACCGGCAGCCTCGTCGGTACTCACGCATCGTCCCGCACATGGTTCAGAACACCATCACGTTCTCGGCTTTGACGTTGAGCGAAATCCGGGAACGGTCGTGAACTTCTTCCCAATCGAGGGAGATGATCGAACTGGAATCACTGGGAAAAGTCTTGACTCGTGTCTCAGCAACCACTCTCGAATCGTCGTCGAGCACCCGGACCTCCAAGGTGTATTCCTTGGAGGCCGGGAGGCGGTAAGCCTGTGCCATCAGGCGTTCGCCACTTCGAGCGCCAGTTCCAGCGTTGCCTGCCGCAGGCCGGAGTCGGTGAGCATGTTCCGCTTGAAGTAGGACTCCATGCGGCTCCGCTCGTCCTTGCCCCGGACGCCCCGGACGTGACCGGCCCACTCGATGCCAGCCTGAAACAGGCCGTACGCCGTGAGGTCGATGCCCTCGGACGTCGCGCTGCTCAGGATCGAGCGGAGTTCGCCACGCGCCGACTCGACGTTGCCCCGGACCCGATCGGTGATGAGGTGCGAGGGGGGGAGCGGCTGGAACTTCTCGACGAACAGGTCGCGCTGTTCCTTGGTCACCTTGACGGTGACGAGGTGCTCCATCGCGTTCTGCCAGACGACGACACCCTCGCGCCACATCTCGACGGCCGCCTTCGCGTCGTCGATGCGGTCGCTGACGTTCTTGGAGTGCCGGAAGGTGAACTCGTACCCGCCGCGCTGGGCCTCGGCGTCAGCGGCGGCCGACGTGTTGGCGCAGACGATCCGGGTGTTGACGGCCTGCGCCCGGAAGGACGAGGAGCCGTCGTGGCTGTTCTGCAAGGCTAGGTGGGCGATCGTGGCCCCGTTCGGGTCGCCCTTGATGTGCAGCGGCTCCGCGAAGCGCATGAGCGCCCAGATCCGCTTTCCTCCGTCGAGCGTGCCGCCGGTTTCGAGGACCGCCTGATCGTCGGCCAGACCGACCGCCTCGGCGACATCCCAGAACTCCTGATTGGTGACGATGCCGTAGGTCTCGTTCGGGACGCCGAGCGTGAAGCCGTTGTCGCTGCGCTCGATGATCTTCGATCCCTCGATCTCCTCGAAGGTCTCCATCAGTTCGCCGGACCCGGTGATGACGGGCACCTTCTTGTAGACCGAGGACTCGACGGCCTCCCACGGGGTGATGAGGCTCTGGGCCTCCTCGCGGGTCGGGCTGTCGCTCAGGATGACGCCGAGGCCATGCCACGGCATCTTGCGAACGCTGAACATCTGGTCGGTGTCGGTGATTCCGTGCCCCATGGGAGGCTCCTATCTCAGTGGGTGAGTCTTACCTGTCCCTCTAGTGTGCAGGGTCGTACGGTTATATTCAAGTCCGGCTATGACATTTCTTTGAGAATTTTCTGGAACTCCCTCTGGTGCCTCTCGGCCAGTTCGTTGAGCGCCCGGCGACGCAGGTTGGCGCGGGTCTGCTGGCGGGCCCGAGCGTCAGGGTTCGCGTTGCGGTACTCCTGCATGTAGGCGTTGCGGGCCTTGGCGCAGCCGCACTCGTCGGTCATTGGCACGTCGAGGCGCAGGTGGGAGTTGTAGCCCGCGTAGGTACCGTGCTCGATGTCACTCATCGTCTACCTCCTCCTTGGCCGGAACGTATCCCGCGATGCCGAGTGCGATGACGAACAGCAGCCCAGCCCAGATCGACGTGAACACCCCGGAGACCGCGAGAACTAGGGTGTCGTCCTCGGCCCAGATCAAGAGGTACAGGGCAGCAATGATCTGAATCGGGCCGGACGCGAACATCAGGCCGGTTGCCCAAACGAGCAGTTTCTTCATTTCGATCTCCTTATGCGTCGGCATTTTCTACAGTCTCGATGTCCCTTTTTACTTGTGTAGACATCAGCCTCAGGCCCCGTCAAAGGGTGACCTCGGTAGCACTCTGTCTTGAGAGGGGACTGAGCGGTTCGACCCTTTCGGTACATATCGAATCGGTTGTCCTCCTCGGTACCCAAGAACAGATGGTCAGGGTTTACGCACGGCGGGTTGTCACAGGAGTGCAGCACCCACATCCCCTCCGGTATCGGTCCATTGTGAATCTCAAACGATGCTCGATGCACGGTGACCTGACCCCCGCCCCCGCCGCCTCGACCAATCACTCCATACCCCTTGGGGAGAGTCGCGCCAGTCCAGACGAGACAGTCACCCTCAGGAACGCAGCGAGGATAGAGACGATCGGGGAGCGGGGTTCGTTTCATCGAGGCGAGTTCCCGCCCCAGATGTATGTGGGCATGAACGGATTCAAGCCCTGCTGGATGGCCTTGTTCCGCAGGTAGTCGTCGACGCTCGGATAGCCGTCGATCTCCTGCCGCTTCTTCGCGGCCTCAGCCTGCGCCACGGCCAATTCAGCGCGAGCCTGTGCGGCGCGAGCCGAGGCTTCGGCCTCCTTGCTCCGAGCGTCAGCCACGGCCTGCTGTTCGAGCGCCACGGCGTTCCGCAGTTCCGGCCGCTCCGGCGTCGGGGTTCCGACCAAGACGGAGATGCCGTCGAAGTAGGACGCCTTGGCCGTCTGCACCATCAAGGACTGCTTCGAGGTCAGAGCCTTGTTGAACTGGCGCTCGATGGCGACCTTCGTCTTGGGCTCGTTCCAGACCTTGCGCCAGTCGTAGCCCTGCACGATGCGGTCGAGGGTCTGATCGGCCGGATCGGCCACCAACTTCCGCAGCAGCGTCTCCCACTGATCGTTGTAGGAGCCGTCTGTGTCGAACTCGGCACCATAGCGACGGACGTAGTTCGTGTAGAACTTCTTGAGCGTCTTGCAATCGGTCTTGATCGTGAAGCGCACAGTCACCGGGATCTGCATGACCACGTTGTCCTTGGTCACTGAGGTGAAGGGCGAGGAGTCCGAGCCCTTCTTGCCGGTGGCATCCCACTCGCGCTCCGACGTCGGGAACGGGTAGTAGGAGTCGTTCGTCTCCCAGAACAACTTGCGGTCGTTCGCTGGGATGCACTCCTTGATCTTCTTCGGCTCGAACGGGCCCGCGCCCACTCGAAGCGCCACCATGTCCGGGGGGATGGAGTAGCCACAGCCACCGAGCAGAAGCGCGGCAGCGATGAGCAACAGGGTGAGTTTCTTCATTCGGTGTTCTCCTTGTTGATCCGCCCGAGTGAGCGGAAAACCATGATTGGCCCGAGGACCAGAGCGACGCAGACGACCGCCGGATAGATCGGCAGCAGGAAGAACGAGAGCCACGCGATGCGGGCGTTCTTGGCCTTCTCCGTTCGCCGGAAGTCGAAGGCATCGACGGTTAGGACGATCGTGACGGCCGCCCAAGCGACCGTGAAGATGACGAGAAAGACGATGTAGAGGGTCACGAGAGATTCTCCATTTCGGTGATGCAGTCCGGGCAAAGGAAATAGTCCCCTCGGTGCTTCCAACCTAGGTTGCGGGCATCTTCCAGCACCTCGCGCCGAGTACGCCCACGGATCTCAGATCCGCAGAATCCGCACTCAATAAGGCCAGAATCAAAAGGGTGCTTCATCAGTCGAGCCAGCAGCCGCAGGGGGCCGGTTGAGTGGGAGTGCTCATGCTTTCCTCCGTTGGATCTCGCGGTCGATGTACCAGCGGGCCTTCTCCAAGTCCTCGATCGCGTTGCCCTTCTCGTCAGCGCGCCAGATGTACTTCACGGCGTTGCCGAGGCAGAAGTTCATGTGCTCGGTGATCTGGATGCACTCGACTCCGCTGGGGTGGCTGCCGTAGTGCGGCGGGTGGTTGACGAGATCGATCGTTGGGCCACAATCAACGTGGCGGAGGCGACGATCCTCTCCGTAGACGGAGGGGTCTCCTACAGGAATGGTGAAGCCACAGTCGACGCAAGTCGGAGTCACGCTCATCGTTCGTCCTTCCAGTCAGGCTCATCGGGCTCGTGGGCTCCGGAGATCTCCTCGAAGGATCCGCACTGTTCACACTCGAAGGTGAAGTAGTCCTGACGGCGCGAACCGTAGGCGATGCTTTCGAGGCCGCACTCGGCGCAAGTCCAGTCGATCTCGTCGTAGCCCGCGATCTCGGGCTCGTTTCCCGAGACTCCGGGAGGGAAATTCGACAGGCTCATCAGTCGTCCTCATCTTTCTCAAGGTCGACGTCGACATCATCGTCGTCGACACACCAATCGGAGTCGTAGCGGTCGCCGTACTCAGCCTTCATCTTCTCCTCGCAACTTTGCTGCGGGGTTTGACGTGACTCCTTGTCGTCGTCGTCGTCGTCGTCGTTGTCACGAGACGCGGGAGCCGGGGCGACGCGAGGCTGGACGGGGACCGGAACCGGAGCCGTAGTGGGCTCGACAGTCGGAGCCTCGGTCACGGGTTCAGGTTCAGGTTCAGGGCTGACGGTGACCGTGACGGCGGGGGCGGGTTTCGGGTCGTCCTGAATGGCAGAGGACACGAGGAAAGCGCCGGTGCCGCCGAGGACGCCGCCGAGTACGCCTCCCAATACCCATGAGGGGATGCGGTTGAACATCAGACACGCTCCCCGTTCTCGTGGGCGTTGGCGAGGATCTTCGCCGAGTCGAACGTGGCATAGCCCCACGTCGTCCAGCCGCAGATGCACTGAGGCTTGAAGGGGTAGCGAGCGCCGGGGATGACTTCCACTGATCCGGTGCAGGAGAGAGTTCTCATAGATTGAACTCGATCGAACCGATTTCGTCGTCCCGCACAGCGAGCACGTTGACGTTGGGGCCGAAGGTTTCGCGTACCCACCGGGCAGCGTCCTGCGGCTGTGCCGCCTCGACCTCGATCGACGGTTGGCGAACGTAATCGCTTGTTTCGGCGTCAAGGACGCTGTAGGTCACAGTCAGCATGGTCCTCTCCTATCGACTTACCCAATGTAACACAAGGTTCAAGTCAGGTTATTCCAAATCGCCGACATCACTTCGTCGACGGAGATCACGACCAGAGCGCATCCTCCGGCCCGGTTGATCTTGTCGATCTCGATCAACTGGCGCAGCGTGGCTCGATTGCGAGCATGCTCCTTGGATTCGCCAGAGCGCTGAGCCTTGACCTCGAAGCCGAACAAGGTGCCTCGGATCAGGTAGAGCAGGTCCGGGACTCCGGCGTTCTGGTAGCCGCCTCCGGCCACCTTGAGGCCCCACGCTTCGGAGAAGCCGTTCTCGTCCTTGGGGAAGGATGCCTCGATCGCCCTGCGGATCTGGTTGGTCAGCGTCGTTTCGAGTTGTGCCACGTCAGGTCTCCTATCTGTCGTGCTTACTAACTGGCAGCCTTCTCCCGGTTCGGCTGGTAGTCCATCTTGATCTGGTAGACCCGGCCGACCGTGAGGCCGAGGTGATGGGCGATCAACGCCGCCGGTACACCGTTGGCGAGGGCTTCGCGGATTTGCTTCCGCAGGCGCACCTGAGCCTTGTCAGATTCGGAGGTGACCTCCTCGACCTTGCTGCGCGCCTTCAACACCTTCTCGAAGGAAGTGCGCTCCAAGTAGTTGAGATCCTCCAACGTCTCCTCGAACGAGGAGCCACGTCGAACTCGCATGAATCTGCCCCCCTTACTTCGAGTAGTCCTGTAGGAATCGGATGATGGCTGACGTCACCGTCTCGTTGTTCTTGGCGGCCTTCGCCTTGACCCGCTGCCACAACTCGTCAGGAGCCCGGAAGCAGCGGATCGGCATTTCAGGCGAACCGTTCGGCTCTCTGTCCGGCATGTCATCTCCTTAGACCGATTATGTGCCAAAGCCTAACAGAGTCGACATCACGAAATGATGCCGATGTCGGCCAGCCCCCAGCGCGTACCTACGGTGGCTTCGACGCCGAGGGGGACGTCGAGATCGCAGCCCAGCCTGCGGAGCACCTCGTCCATGCCCATCATGCGCTTCATGCACCGGGCGGTTGCTCGTTTCCAGTCGTGGATCGGCACCTCGACCATGATCGAGTCGTGCACAGTGCCGACCAGAGCGACGTCCGGAACTGGCTCGACTCCGGGCAGCATCCCCTCGATGCTGGCGGCCGACATCTGCATCAGGTCCGAAGCAAAGGACTGGACTGGGCTGTTGATCGCTTGCCGTTCCGCGTGGCCGACCTTGTACTCGCTACCGCTCCACACGTCCGGCAGACGTCGCACACGGCCCAGAGGAGAGACGACCTGACCGTCGCGCCGGACTCGACGCATGACGCGCATGTGCCAGTCCTCCATCCCGTCCCACAACTCGAAGAACGCGACCCGCGATTGAACTGCTTCGAGGTCGGTGAGGATGACGCCGTAACTGGTTTCGGCGTAGTCCCGGAAACCCTCAGCACTCATGCCGAACACGTAGCCGAAGTTGACCGCCTTCGCATTCTGTCGTTCGGCCGGAGTAACGTCGGCCAGAGACTTGCTCGTCGTCTGTGCGGCGGTGAGTTGGTGGAGATCCTGACCCTCTTGGAACGCCTGCATCATCGGCTTGCACCGGCTGACGAACGCGGCCAGCCGCAACTCGATCTGGCTGTAGTCGAGTTCGGCGAAGTAGAAGCCGGGCCTCGGGACGAACGCTGGCTTTAGCGGTTTCGTCACCTGCTGCATGTTCGGGCTGCCGGACGAGAGGCGTCCGGTCACCGTCCCCTTGGCGGCCGATGACCATTCCTGATAGTTGCGGCCCGCGTAGTAGGTCGAGTGGATCAGGCCGTCCGGGGTGACGTAGGAGAGCCACGAGTTCAGGAACTCCTGCTCCTTGATGACCTTCCGCAGCGCGAGGAGATCGGTCGCCACTTCCGAGCCGTTGCGGGCCTGCCGAGTCAGCACCGACTTCGACCACTGGGGCTTGCCGGTCGGGGTCAGCGCACCGATCCGCAGATCTCCGGCTTCGACGGCAGCCGCCGACCAAGCGGCGAACCAGTTGGAGGTCGCAGCGAACGAGGGCTCGCCGTCGATCTCGTAGCGAGAGATGAGCACCTTGGACAGTTCGGACTCGATGCGCTGGTCCTCGGCCAGCCGAGCCTCCACCCAGTCTCGGTCGAGCGCGATGCCGCGCTGTTCCATCGAGGCCAGCGTTCGGACGGTCGGCATCGAGCACCAGAGAGCGAGTGAACCGAGACGCGCGTCCTGCACCTCCTCGGAGTCCTCCGGCTCATCTTGGGTGCCGATGAACATGAGGTGGCGCTGGTACTGCGCCAACTTCCACGTCCAGTAGGTGTCGCGGGCGGCGTAGAGGCCGAGGTCGAACAGCGGCACCTTCTCCGAGGCCCCCGGCGTCGACAGGTTGAAGTCGTCCCAGCGGGTGATGCCGAACAGTCGGGGCACGACCTCCTTGAGTTTGGTCGACTCGTTCTCGTCTTGGAGGTGCTGCGCGAGTTCGGTGTCCCACGAGATCAGTGGCGCGAGGTTGACCCCGGTGTGGGCGAAGATCCAGCGCGAGTCGAACTTCATGTTCTGGTTGACGACCGGGCGCTCGTAGTTGACGATCGTCTGACAGATCTGTCGGAGCACCTTGACCCAGACGTTCCGCAGCGGTCCGTCGGGGTGGGAGAGCGGCACGACGAACGTCGAGGGATCTCCCTCCTCATCTGGCTGGGGCAGAGTCAGGGAGGCCAGCGAGATCCGCGCCGGGCAGGGCCACGACTTGTCCTTGCCGGTCGCGTGCTCGTCGAGGCCGGTGGTTTCAAGGTCGATGACTACCTCGATCGCCGTCTCGATCGCCACACACAGGTTGTCGATCTGGGCCTGATCCATCACCCACGAGATCAGACTGGCGTCGAAAGTGTCGGTCATTCGGGCTTCTCCTCCAAGCAGATGACGTGCCACACGAACGGAGGATCTTGGACGGTTCCGACGTAGCCAGCGTCCATCGGGAAGGGCTCTCCGGTTCCGACAACCTTGGCCCACATCATCAGAGGTCCGGGGGCATCTTCTTCATTCGGCGAGGTCCAGACCATCACGGTGCGACCTTGAATCCCGACGTGGAGGTGACTGTTGAGCCGGTTCGGGATTTCGTGCCACTCGTCGTCAATGGGCACTGGGTACTTGAAGATCTGTCGCTGGTTGGTCATGGCTTCCTCGATTCGGGGGCAGGGGCGTGACAGGTGCAGGTACAGATGTGCGGCCGTCGGCAGGACGCATGGAGTTGCCGAGCGTAGGCGGGGTTGTCGAGGAAGGCGTACGTTTCGGCGTCTACGCACCAGCCGGACTTCATCGTCATCAGATCTCCTATCTGTCGTGCTTAGTGGTCTCGGGGCGTTACTTCGGGATGCCGGTCGTAGTAGCCGCTAAGACGGCGGTAAGACTCTCGTTTTTGCTCTCGATCACAGGGAATGCATAGCCACAGAAAGCGATCCCCACGCTTGAATTGTTTTCCGTACTCGATGTAAAGATGGCCGCGAGGACAACGATCTCCCTGAACAGGGCGGCGCATGTTGTTCATTTGTTCTTTTCTGGTGGCCCATCGAACGTTTGAAGGTTCGTAATCACCATCGTTGTCAATGCGGTCAACCTCTGCACCCTTGAAAGGAATTTCGCCAAGATCCTCAACGTAAGACCAGAAATCAAGCCAACGATCGCAGACACGAATCCCTCTGCCGCCGTAGTGCTTCCATACCGGACTTTTGTCATTCGAGCATCGGTCGATCATCTGAGACCAGCGAGCGTAGAGAGGATGCTTACTTCTGCCATCGAGGTAGCGGGCCCCCTTTGTGGGCCACGCCATCAGAAGTTGTTCCTTGAGTTCATAATATGTTTTACCACACCGTCCTCCAATGAGGTGCGATCTCGGTGAGCGGTGAGGATCACCGTGTCGACCGAGTTCGGCACCACGACCTCCCAGAAGGTTACGGGTCGAGTCTGACCAATCCGGTCGAGCCGGTCGCGGGCCTGAATGAAGTCGTCCCGCCGCTGGCTCAGGCTGGCGAAGATCGCGTGGCTCGCGGTGACCAGTTCGTTGACCCCGAGGCTCAGCGTCTTGATCTGGGCGACGATGACCATGCGCTGCGGATCGTCGCTGCCGAACCGGGCCCTGATCTTCCCGCGCTCGGCCGCCTTGGTCGACCCGGTGATGGTGAACACCTCGGTGTTGGCATCTGCCAACAGTCGCGTCAGCAGTCCGATCTCGTGGGTGAACTGAGCGAACACGACGATCCGCTTCTCACCGATGAGCGAGTCCTGCACGAGGGACTGAACCGCCTTAGCCTTGCTTTCGCCGAGCGTCTCGATCTGACCGCCGTCGTTTTTGATGAAGCCACTCGTGATCTGGCGCAGGCGCATCATTTGAGCCAGCCGGTTCGGCACCGTCGCCAGTGCACCGCTGTCCAGTTGGGTAGCCAACTGCTTCTTCATGTCGGCGTACGCCTTCTTCTCGGCGGGAGACAGGTTGACCGGCACTTGGATCGTCGTTGTCGGCGGGAGATCGAGCGCGGTGTCCTTGGTTGCGACGGTCGATCGCTGGGCCATGATCTCCTGCATCTCGTCGAGGTTCTTGAAGCCGACGACCTGCTTGCCCTGCCAGCCCCCGAGGACCGCGTACCTCTCCTTGAACCGGCCGAAACTGAACGGCCTGCGAGATCCGTCGGCCATCGCCGTCGCGAACGCGGTCGGGTCGAGGAAGCGCCACTGACCGAACACGTCCATCGGTGAGTGCGGCATCACCGTGCCGGTCAGGATGATCCGTCGCTCGCAGAGCGGAGTGAGGCGGGCGATGGCGCGCGAGGTGTTGCTGCTCGACCCCTTGGCGCGGTGGCTCTCGTCGAGCACGATGAGGTCCGGAGCGAATCGCTTCACGGCGTCCACGAGGTAGTCGGCCGACGTCTTGGATCCGAGGATCTGGGACCGGCTGCTGAACGAGTCAGTCGTGACCGAGCAGATCACGATGCGGGTCTTATCGAGGGCCTCTGGCCCTTCATAAGTGCAGGATCCCTCGTTACCCCCCAACCTAATTTTCAACGCCGGAGACTTGCGCCATCCGGCGGCGCGCGGATCGTCGCCCTTCAACCGGCGCAGGGTGTCCTGCGGGAACGGCTTGCCGCCCCGAGCCGCGAGGATCGCGCCGCGCTCCTTGACCGAGCCTTGCAACGCCTCGGCCCAGATGTCGATGCCGTCGGCGATGTAGTCGTCGGCTTGGAGCACCCAAGTGTCCAGCGCGGCCAGAGGAGCGATCACGAGGACTCGGATCTCGCTCTGGGACTTGAGGGCGAGCAGGCTCGCGTAGTCGAGCACCGTGGACGTCTTGCCGAGGCCGGGGTCGAACAGCAGCGCGTGGACTCCGCGATTGCGAATGATGTCGCGGAGTCCACGTTGCTGATGCAGATAGCGGGGAGGTCCCTTCGGGATGAACGGCCTCACGCGCTCAGCATGTCCGGAGTGACCTTGCGGAGCAGTTGCCACGTCGAGGCCTCCATGTCGAAGATGACGTCCATCGGCTCGGACAGGCGGGACAGTTTGAGCATGGCTCGGACCCGGTGATGGGCGACCTCGGCGTGGTCGTCGTTGTGCCCCCAGATCACGATGTCGAGGAGGTGCAGCCCGTTCGGGTCGATGTTCTCCGGGACGTCGAAGGAGCGGTTGAAGTTCTTCGAGGTGAAGGCGAGGGCCTTGAGCCCCTGCGTGTCGACCACTCGATACTGGCTGAGGGAGGTCATGGTGAGCCTTTCGGTAGGTGGAGTCCTAGTGTATAGCCCGACTAGAAACATTCAAGCCCGGCCGATTTGCTAAGGTGGATCTCGTCGAGTTCGGGTACTCCTATCCCCGCGACTTTGACACCCTCCCGGAACGGGGCCACTTCTCAGAGGTGGCCTCGTTCCTCTTTTAGGTGTCCTGATAGACGTTCTTCATTTCCATTCTTGACTGACGCTTGACAAGGGGGTTACGCTAAGCCCGGCCCCGGCCCGGAGGAGCCGGTGGGCCGGTGGTCTTAGCGTAAACCTCCCCCTCATCAAGGTCGTACGTCACTCTGAGAGTGAGTAGGGGTCGAGGACCAGAACGTGAGTCAGGGAGTTGCCCTTGCGGCTCCGCTCGATGAACTTGTCCCGGACCAAGTTGTCCACGATCTTCTGTGCGTACTTTTTCATCCCGCCCGCAGCACCCATCAACGCCGACTGCGACAGGCCTGTCCCGCCGTTGTCCCGGTCCTCCCGGAGCGCCGCGAGGATGTTGTCCTGCTGCTCGGCCATCTTGTCGAAGGCGTCGCCGCCGTCGGCCGTCTCGCCGATGATGACCTTGTTCGGATTCGGTGGGTTGATGGTGATGACCATGCTCCCGGACTTGGTGCTGTCGAGGATCACCTCGGCCGCGATGGCCGGGTCGTCTCCCTCGGAGTGCTGCCGGACGCTGCCGAGTCGGTCCTTGCCGACGGCCAGCACGACCTCACCCTTGCGCCCCTTGACCGGCCTCGTGATCGGATGCACCTGAATCGCGGTGCCTTGGATCATGGCGACCTTGTGCTGCGACCCGAGCGGCGTCGCGCCGAGTTGGGCGTTCTTGGCCGTGTGGTCGATCAGGATGACGGTGCGGCGGCCGTTGTCGGTCAGCGACTTCATCCAGTGGGTGATCTTCTCGGTGTCTGTCGCCGAGTTGGTGTCGAAGCCATGCAGGCCGTACAGAACGGTCAGACCGTCGACGATGATGAGGTCCGGCTGGAATCCGTCGAGCGCCGTCTTGAAGGCCATCTCGTTGCCCTTCGCGACATCGCTGGCGACGTTCTCGTTCCACTTGTTCACCATCAGCCGGGCGATCGGATCCTCGGGCCGGATGTAGGCCAGCCGGTGCAGGATGTCGTCGTTGGCAGCGCCGAGAGCCCAGAAGCGTTTCAGGGTCTCTTGCGGCTCGTCCTCGCAGTCGAGGTAGAGAACCTTGCCGCCAGCCTCGATCACGCTCTTGCTCGCGAAGATGGTCAGCCACGACTTGCCCGACTCGCTCCGGCCGTAGAGGCAGTTGACCCGGCCGGGGTAGAACAGGCCGACTCCATCGCTGCGGTAAAGGATGCCCGGTTCGACGTCGGCCACCTTGTTCTCCAAGTACGGGGCCATGTCGACGGGCTCCCACGAGAACGCTCGCTCGTCCAGCGGGCTGCGGTTCTCCGGGTCGATGACTCGGATCTCGCCCTCGGACTCCCCGGCCACTTCGGTGACGATCGGCTCGGGAGCCGGACGGGTGGCGTGGCCGAGGATCGACTCGATCTCGCGGGCGTAGGTACGCACCAGATCGGAGTGCTCTTGGCCGATGATCTTCGCCAGCGTAGGGAAGCCCTGCACGTTCTTGCCGAGCCGCAGGCGCTCCATCGTCGAGCCCATGACTTCGGACGATCGCGTCTCCGGCCCGTCCTCGTCGTTGGTCGCTTCGGCCAGTGCGCGGATCAGGTTCGGCAGCGCCGACTCCCAGAGCGGGTGGACGCTCATCGAGTCCGAGGTGCCGAACCGAAGCAGACCGCCCGCCAACGCGAGGTATGCCTCGTGTCGGCCGCCGCGCATCGGCCAACCGTCGACCAGCACGCAGGCCATCGCCAGCGTCACAACTCGGGCCGACAGGATCATGCCGTGCTCGCGGGCCGGGCCCTCCTCACCACCGAACGGCTCACCCTCCCAGCGATAGGACTCACCTGAGGGATGTTTCGACGGAGCGATGAGAGTCTGGCCGCCGGACGAGCGCAACTCCACCGACACCGAACCGTCCGGCATCTTGTACCGGCGCGTCCCCTCGGGAAGGGAGTCCACGAGGTCGTACCAGTAGTGCGACCGACGGGCTCCGGCGCGGCCGGACATCATCGCGGTCGGCGGCAGGAACAGGTCGCGCAGGCGCAGGGCCTTCGGATGGTCAAGGTCGACGTCCACCAGACCGCCGCTGGCCTCACCGAGCGCGAGGCCGATGTTCACCTCGGCCCCGGCCTCGGACTCTGCGTTCTTGAACATCAGCCGAACGTCGTCGGCCGTGTCGTAGGAGACGCGCGTCCACTGGGGGATCGCGGGCCGCTTCTCGCCGGGCGTGATCGGGATGGGCGTGTATCCCATCTCGAACGCTTCGACAGCAGTTTCGATAACGGTGCTATGCTTCTCTTGCGTCACAGGGCTGCTCCTTAGGCGTTTCGGCCTCTCCTCGACATGCGAAATCCCGCCGGGATTTTCGTGGGGCATATCGGGGAGAGGCTGCTCTCTTTTGTCTAGCGTCGCTATGTTACATTGGACCCTGATAGGAGAATCACCATGACACGCGACCTCACCCACTCGTACTCCTCTTTGGCGCTTCATCGCAAGTGCCCGCAGGCGTTCGCCTACCGCTACTTTCAGCGTCTCTCGCCCGGCGAGTCGACCATCGAGCAGGAGTTCGGTCAGTGGTGGCACGCGCTCCGCGCAGCCAACGCGATCGAGCGCGGAACAAAGCAGGGGTCGCTGCGATTCTCCCCCTACCATCTGGACGTCGGGAACATCCGGATCGAGCCCGAGACCTTCGCTGTGTACGACGCCGCCGAGGATCGGTGGAAGCAATTCTCCGAGGAGGAGCGCGAGATCTGGGTCGCTAAGTTCGGCGGCTCGATCAAGGAGCGGCTCTGGATCCTCGACGCTCGTTGGCATGACCAGTGGGCCGAGGAGATCGCTCTTGAACGACCCATCGCCGTCGAGGTGAAGTGGGAGCGCGAGATCAACGGTCAGCGCATGGTCGGCATCATCGACGAGATCTATGAGGACACCAAGCGCGGCCTGATCGTCGTCCGGGACAACAAGACGTCTGGCAAACTGCCGACCGCCGAGTCGGGTGAGGATCTCCTCGACTCCCAGTTGCACATCTACCCGTGGGGCGCGGCTCCGATGCTTGCCGAGTGGGGGTTGAGCGTCCATGCTGTCGGCTTCGACCGCACCTGCACCACCCCGGCCAAGGAGCCGCAGTTGACGGCCACCGGCACGCTGAGCAAGTCCGTGACGATGTATGACCTGCGTACCTACACGGACTGGGTGGGCGACGGTCGGCCGTGGGGCGAAGAGGGTGACTACTACAAGTCCGGCGCGAAGGCTGGCCAGCCGAAGTTCGGCACCTACACGGTCGAGGAGTCGGTGGTGGAGAAGTTGTCCAGCCCGGCTTCGGCCTCGATCTGGCACCAGCGCACCCTCTCGCCGCTGAACCGGAACATCATCATGGCCCACCTCGTCGCGGCCAAGGACACCGCCAAGTCGATCGCCAAGACTGAGAAGCGGTGGGACAAGTCGGGCGAGGCTCCTCGGAACTTCGGCTACGGCTGCCGGTTCTGTGACTTCGCGACTCTGTGCCGAGCCGAGTTGATCGGCGGTGCTGGGGCCGACCCGGAACTGTACGGCTTGTCTGAGCGTTCTTAGCCTGTATAGTAGATAGTTCCCCTAGGTAATTGGAGCAGCCCATGACCGACGCTGGCATTGTCCAGATCTTCCAGACCGACAACTGGCCCCCACTGAGCATCTGTCAGGTGCACGGCGGCCAGAAGTACGCCCGAGACGTGCGCGACGCGGCGAAGCATTTGTCGCCGCCGACCGGCGAGAAGCGCACGATCGACCATCGGACCCGCATCGCCGTCTCGGCTCTGCTCAAGGGTCACAACCATCCGAACGTCGCCTGCGGTCTGCTCGTGGGCAAGTACGTCGACGAGCCGGATCACCCGATCCTCTGCATCGACATCGCCAAGGAGATCATCTGGGTGCAGGACGAGAGCCCTGAGTTCACTTGGTCCTTCGAGCAATTCTCCGGCCTGTCCGACGAGGATCTCGACACCCTGTTCCACCGGCAGCGCGGCCGGTTCATCAAGCACAAGGAGAACGCATGAGCGGCACGTTCGCTGGCATCGAGTTGAACACCTCGACCGACCTCAAGGAGGACTACGGCCGTTGGCTAATCCACGGTCCTCAGGGCGCGGGCAAGTCCACGCTGGCCTCCACGGTCGCTGAGATGGGCGAGACCCTGTTCATCGACCTCGTGGGAGAGAAGGGCACCCGGTCGTTCCGGGGCGCTCCCTACGCCGACAAGATCACAGTCATCCGGCCGGACTCGGTGACGGCGCTCGACGACGTGTACTGGGCCCTCGCCAAGGGCGACCACCCGTACAAGGCCGTCGTCATCGACTCGGCCACGGCCGTGCAGAAGATGACGATGCGCTACCTGATGGGCCACGACGAGACCGCCGTCAAGGAGATCCGTCAGGGCACCGCACCGGCCGACATGCGAACGTGGGGCCAGAGCCTCGACGTGATGACCGATCTCGCGACGTTCTGGTACGGGCTGGCCGATGGTCAGCGGCCCAAGCCGATGCACGTCGTGATGACAGCGCAGACGAAGATCAACGAGGACGACTTCGGGAACATTCAGCGGATCCCCGACGTCCAGAAGGGTGCGCTCAGCATTTTCCTCGCCAGCCCGGACTACATCCTGTTCTGCGACGTCGAGGAGAATCTCGAATCGGTCAGCGATGACAGCCTGAGCCCGGTCAACCACGTCGTCCGGTTCGGGGCCAACCCCGAGTACCGGACCAAGGCCCGACTGCCGTACACCTTGCGGGGCAAGATCCCGTCGGTGCTCGGCCGCAAGAAGCCCACGAGCCTCGCTGAACTCAGCAAGGTTCTGGGGATCGGTGGAACGTCCACCACCCCTCGCAAGAAAACCGCCACCGCGAATAAGGAGCAGTAGACATGGCAGGCAACAACAACGTCGTCATCGACCTGACGAACTACAAGGACACCTTCGGCACGCGAGTCCCGCCGGGCGACTACACGGTCGTCGTCGAGGACGCGCAGCACGGCAAGTCGGCCCGCAAGGGAACGCCGCAGATTACCCTCTGGTTCCGCGTCAACGGCGGTGAGGAGGACGGCTCGACCATCCTCGACAACCTGTACCTCACCGAGAACTCGCTGTTCCGGGTGGTCGCCTTCATGCAGGCGCTCGGCATCAAGACGCCGCGCAAGAAGTTGGCCGTCGACATCAGCAAGTTCATCGGCCGCCAGTTGGTCATCACCGTCGACGACGGTGAGCCGTACAACGGCCGCACCAAGTCGGAGGTGCGCGGCTACATGAAGGCCACCGGCAGCGCCGATGAGGTGACCGATCTCGAAGTCCCGGACGACGACGAGGATGACGTCGAGGAGATCGACGAGGACGCCACCGAGGAGAAGCCCAAGAAGAAGGCCAAGAAGTCGAAGGCCCCAGACGAGGAGGACGATGAGCCCGAGGTTCTCGATCTCGACGAGATCGACCTGTAGGCTCCCCCGCAAGGGGGTCAGTCCTGAGGGCTGACAGGGTAAGGCGCGAGACCCGACACCACTTCCCCGGTGTCGGGTCTCGTCGCGTCTGGGGCTGTTATTACGTATGTATTAGCGCTCTTCCTAGTTAGTGCAGGAGTGCGGAAGGTGTCCCGTGCAGCGCACCGTGTGAAGTACTCGGCTCTCTGGGCATCGTGTGGACACCTGCGGGCAGGCCCCCTGTGCCTGTAATAACGTATGTATGGACGCCTAACCGAGCAGGCTGTCCAGCCGTCCGGGTGCGGCCTCTCGTGTCCTGCGTCTCGCTGCTCGGTACCGGGCACGGCCTCTCAGGCTCAGCGGCTCGGACCAGCAGGCTAGTGAGCCTCGCTACCGGGCTCTGGTGGCTGCGACTGTGGGTTGTTCAGGGCCGAGGTGATCTCCTCCCCGTGAGGTCCGAGGTCTCGACCGACGTGTCACCCGTTTGGGCGACGGCCAACCTCTCACCCTCACGCGCTCGCTTCGGGGCGGCGCGGGGCTGCGGGCAATTCACTGTTCATGGCCCTGTCCTCCCCTCGATTCGGAGAATCGAAAGTTTGTTCGATTTCCTGGAATCGAACACCTGTTCGATTTCCGAATTGTCGACTTGTTGACTAGTCGATTTGTCGATTTGTCGACATTCTGACTTGTCGATGAGTCGATGAGTCGATTTGTCGATTTGGGGACTTTCGACGATTTCCGCGATTCTCACCTCCCTTGATCTATAGGTGTGGTAACGCGCACGTGGTCCTCTCCATTCCCGGCGTGGCGGGGTTGCACTACAGGCCTGTCATGCCTCATCATGGAGTCGAGCCGGGAGGTGCCCGGCCAGAAAGTGAGGCTCCCCTCATGTCCGAATTCTTCACCCGAGTCGACGATCCGGACGTCGTGCGATCGACGTCCCTCATGCCGGAATTCGTCCGGCGTGCGAATGCCGCCTATGGCTATGCCAGTGAGCCGGTTTGTCTGACGATCCTTGAGGCCGACGAATGGGAGTCCGGCGAACTGGTTGACTACCTCGCATTCGTCGGCACTCACGGCGATCGCCAGATCGGTTGGGTTGTGGTTGACACCCTGAGCGATGCCATGACGTTCGTCGCGGCCGACTACGCGGCACGGCAGGCGGCCGGACGATGAGCGGCCACGGCATCCCGGCGCGTCATCTGCCCACCGGCGTGATCGGCCGTGTTCAGGACTCCATGCTGATCGGCGACGTGTTCTATCACTACTTCCAGTCTGACTGGAACACGGACGGGGTCACTGTCTCGGGATGGATGCATCCGCGTCAGGTCGAGATCCTTGACGGCATCCCCGTCCCGGTTCAGCGACACAACGCCTAGCGGCACTTCGGCCGGACTCGACACGTCGAGTCCGCGCCGTGGGTCACTAGCCGCATCCCGCGACTACCCAACCGAGAGGAGAGCACCATGTACGAAGCATCCAGCATCACTGAGGCGGCCAACCTCGCCGCTCTCGACGCCGCACGCCAGTCGGCCGCGCAGGCTCACGCCGATCTCGACGCCGTCCGGCGTGAGTTGGGCGAGATCACCGAACGTCTCGCCAACTCCCGCAACGAACTCTCGTCGGCGCGGGCGAACCATGAGCGCGACATCGAGTTGATCGGGCAGACGTTGCTTGATGAGGCCAACTCGCGCGGTTGGTGCAGCGAGTTTGACACGATCGTTGATGATCTGAACGCGTCGCTCAACGTCGAGTTGCGGCGGCATGAGCGCGAGTTCGACGTGACCGTCACGGTCACGTACGGATTCAGCGTCACGGCCGTCGACGCTGACGCCGCGTCCGACATCGCGGCGAACGAGTACGCGGATTATGACTACTACCCGCAGATCGAGGTGACCGGCATCGAGGAGGCCTGACGGCCGCGCGGAATCCCGCTAGTGAGGCTGTCAGGTGATCCGCCCCTGACAGCCCCGCTAGGGAGATTTCGACCACTGGGTCGAAACACTTAGCGGAAGTAGAAGCTTCTGCTACTCCCAGAACGAAAGGGAAACGAAATGTCCAACGAAACCAAGCAAGCGATCGACGCAATTCGATCGAGCGCCGATTATCACCTCCTCGCGGCACTCATCGTCCGCGACGTCATGGGCCACCTGATCGGCACTGACCTCCATGACGCGCGGATCGTCGCGGGCTATGAGGTGCTCGGGACGTGCCTGCCGCACATGTGGCCCGACGCGGATGAGGCGAGCGTTGCGCACGCTTTCACGCACGGCCGCTACTCGTTCGTGGCGGGCAACGTGGCAGGCGTCCCGACAGCCGCAGAGGTGGCGCACGCGGTGGCCGTGGCACGTCGAGCCGCACGCGGTGAGTCGGCGTCCATGACCGGCCGTCACGCTCGGCATGAGGTGTCCGCATGACCGGCCAGTGGGAGCACCCTCCGCTGACCGTGGCTCACGACGACGCGGCCGACATGCAGCGACTGGCGAACGAGATCCGCCGTCAGTACGGGGAACGGGGCGTCTCGTTCGCCGATCACGACGGGCTCGATGCCTGCTGGTTGTCAGTGCTGGTCGATGCCGTGCACGCGCTCAAGGGCGACGTGTGCGGCTCACCGGACGGCACGTTCTACGTCTCGCTCGTGCCGGGCGTCAGTGCGCTCGATGTCCGATCGGGCGAGGAGGTCCCCTCATGAGTCGCCGTCATTTCGTCGCACTGGCCCGCGAGATCCGCGCGACCGAGATCGACCCGGAAGACAAGCGATCTCTCGCCGTCCGTATCGCCAACGTGTGCGCGGCCGAGAATGTCCGTTTCGACCGGATGCGTTTCTTGAGCGCGTGCGGGGTAGCACGATGAGCCGCCGGGTGATCCGCGTGTGGTCGATCGACGTCCTCGCGGGTGACTCGATGGAGGTGCGCACCGGCTCACACGTCGAGCGGGTGACGGCCGACGCCGACGCCTATCCATCGTTCGGCGGCTCCGGTGTCTCGGTGCCACTGACTGACGGCCGGGTCCTGTTCGCCGCGCCGTGGCAGACAATCGAGGTCGAGCGCGCATGAGTCGCCGGGTGACGCGGGTCAGGTGCGACCTGCCGCACGTCGTCTACGCGGGTACGTATCTGGATCCGGCGACGCCGGAGGACTGGACCGGACGCGGCACGGCGCGGGTGCTCTATTGCCCGGCCTGTCTCGGTACGGGATACGTCGACGTACCCGCACTGGACGCACCTGACGACGGGCCCGCATCTCATGGCCGAGAGGTCGAGCCTGAACCGGATGCACTGGCGGGCCTACGGGATGCCGTGAGGGTCGAGCCCACCCGCTCGATCGACACCTCCCCCGAAAAAATCGCGAGAGGAGGTGACCCGGAATGAAGCGACTCCTCATCGTGAGTGCGTGGCATCTCGCGATCGTGCTGTCGCTGACGTTTGACGCGGCCGTCGTCGCGACTGTCTGGCAGGCGTACCAGCGCTAGGCCCAACTAGGCCCGGTCATCGTCGTAGGTGGCCGGGCTTAGTCATGCCCGTAGGAGCCCCAGAAACAGGCCTGTAAGGCACGCGCACACGTCGACGGCATCCTTACCCCGCTAGCGCCCTACACGCCTGTAATGGGCCATTGTGTGCGTCCCATGCCATGTTCGATTCTTTAGAAAAATTGTTCGATTTCGGTTTGGGTCTTGCGGCGGACCGCCCAGAAAATGCGGCACTCTCTGAAAGTTCCCTATTGCATAGCGGTGCTAGACTGTTTGCATGAAGATCCTCCACGACTGCTTCATCACCAAGTGCGTGCTCCCGCGCAACGCCATCTCGGCCGAGTGGGTCGAGCGGTGCCCCGTCTGTCGCCAGAAGTGGCGCATCCACCAGAACGCCGACAACTCCGGCACGATGGAGCGCATTGGTCGGAGGCGATACCTGTGAGCGCCCCCGCACCCGTACTCACCTATGAGGAACGGGCTCAACTGCGCGCCGGACTCTGCCAGCCATCGTTCGCCTGCCATCCAGCGATGGTCGAAGTCGTCGAGTCCATCCTCGCTGCCCACGTCGCGGCCGCTCACCGTGCAGGAGGAGTGGAGGCGCTGAGAGAAGCGGCGGGGGAACAGGAGCGTCTGTCAACCGGGCCACGAGCGATGGGGAACAAGGCGGTCAGGTTCAAGCGGATTCTGTTTGCCGAGTGGCTCACCGCCCGCGCTAACCAGATGGAGAACGGCCATGAGTGAACCTGAACCGCACGAGTTTGTAGAGGACGTTGCCGATGCGTCTATGTGCATCTGCGGCATCCCCGCACTTGTCCATCATGCGTTTGAACCGAAGCGACCGATGACCGCCCCCGGTCTGGACCTTGAAGCGCCAACCAAAGGAGAAACGAAATGAACGCAAAGCACGACCTTGAAGCGTTGCGGGAAGTCGTGAACGCAGCGACCGATCTGCCGTGGGAAGCGGGAGAGACGCAGCACTTCGCAGACTCGGGCTACCACGTCAGTTACACCGACGTTGAGCCGAACGTCTGCGCTGGTGCTGACCCCGCTGACGCCGCTCTCATCGTCGCTGCCGTGAACGCCCTACCCGTACTGCTGGACCGTGTTGCTGAGTTGGAACTGGCGCTGGGTCACGCACAGTGCGGGGTCGTAGCGGCGAAGATGCTGGATGAGTCATGGCGAGAGGTCACCGCCGACCGTGATCGTCTGCGGGAACGGGTCGGCGCCCTGAACGATGCAGCCGAACCGCGTTTCACCAATAGCGGTCGCATGTGCGGATTCTTCATCCCCGTCGAGAAATGGGACAAGGCCGGCTTCCTCGCCGCTGAAACCGAGGGCGACGCATGAGCGAGTGCGGGGCGAAGGTGGCTTGTTGCGTCTGCGTCAAGCCGGAAGGCCACGTCGGGGCCGGGGACGAGATTCACGCCTGCGATCCGGAGGCCTGTGGCGGTTCGTGGCGTGGTGAGTGGCCGGACTTCACCCCTGTCACTTTCCCACTGATCGGACTAGGAGGACCGAAATGATGGACCGTCACGAGAAGTGGACCCCGGTTGAGCCGGGCCACGTCATCCCAGCAGGACAGCCGTGTCGTGATGAACATTTCAACCCGATCCGAGAATGGAATACCGGATACCCGACAGACCACAAAGCCGAGGCTGACTGGTTCGTGGATTCGTCGTGGCGTCCACCGCTGGACCTACCCAGTGAACCGACGTGGGGAATCGTGCATCTGTCAGGAGACACGTTCGGCGACGAATGGCACTTCGGCCTCTTGGAGCCTGCATTTGCCCATCAGTGGTTGCTCGACGGAAAGACCGTGAATCGGGAAAGCGTCCTCGACTTCATCCCCCTCACGCCCGAGCAGGTCGCACGGATCGAGGGTGCGCGATGACCGCCGAGTATGTGCGTCGCTACTACGGCGTGGACTACAAGCGTGGTGACCGTCTGACGATGGACGGTAGGCCGGGAACGCTCGTCTCCTTCCCTGACCAGTACCTCGGCATCCGGTTCGACGGCGAGAAGCACACGTCGCTCTGTCACCCGACTTGGCGCGTCGCACGGATTGAGGCCGCACGATGAGCGATCGAATTACGCAGATCGAAGCCGTAGGGCATCCGAATCGTCATGGACTCCAAGAGTGGGGGGCGCAGACCCGTCAGGAAATGATCGACAAATACCGAGCGCATTATCAGCGCGAGTTGGAAATGGCTCAGGCTGCGCTGGCTGTACCGGACGAGGATTTGGTGGTCGAAACCTTCCTTGGCCCATACGCGATGAAGAACCGAAAGGTAGTGCTCTGATGACCGCCGACGATCTGCCTCTGGACGAGTTGGAGAGGCTGGACGCCGGAAGGACACCGGGACCGTGGCACGTCGCATCCGGCCGTGAGGTTCGCGCCAGTGTTCTCGACACCGATGTTGAACTTTGCTCCCTTGGTGACGATGCCAATGCCGAGTTCATCGCTGCTATCGCCAACGCAGCCCCCGACCTGATCGCCGCTGCACGAGAACGCAATGATTTGTTGTCGGATGTTCGTCATCAGAAACTGCGTCGCCAAGCACTTCGGGCACAAAGAGATGAGGCCCGCGCTGAACTGGCGGAGTTGAAAACCGTCAACTCCGCTAAGTCCGACGAGTTGGCGTCAACAACTCGTCAACTCGACGCAGCGAGAAGCCGACTCCACGCGCTGGAAAAGGACATGGAGGAATCAGACGCACGGTTCGCTCTGGAACTCGACGCAGCGAAGGCCGACCGGGACAAGTGGGAACGTATCGCCCGTGAACAGGGCACGGCGTACACCGAAGTCGAACTGTTGGGCCACGCGGAGGCCGAGCGGCGCAAGGCTGCCGAGGCCCGAGCAGACGCAGCGGAGAAGGAAGTCAACGAACTGGATGCCGTGAACGAGGGTTTGAATCGCAACCTCGCCCGCATGCATGACGGCATCCGGCAACTGGCCGACGAGTGGGAGACCCATGCAGCGTCTGACGAAAACGAGCGACTGGCGGCTCTGACAAACAACGACCTTGGTTACTGGGGAGGACGCCGAGAAGCGACTCAGGATGCCGTGTCAGACCTCCGCGCACTGCTCGCCCAGCCCGACAACAACGAAGGAGAAACCAATGAATGACACCGCGACCCACCACGACGAGAACACGCTGCGGAAGGTGTACGACTCCCTGACCGCTGTAGGGATCATCGGCCAGAGCGCAACGGACGCGGTGAACGAGATGCAGAACCGGGGCATCTTCTTCCGCGAGGACCCCGAACGGGCTGCCTCAGATCAGGCCAACTGTCCGTGTGAATCCTGCCGCCACTACGAGACCGTCAACGACTCACTCCCGCGCTGCGTGATCGAGAACGAAGGCGACCACGAAGGGCCGTTGTTCGATGTGGAATCCGACCACGGCGAAGGTGGACTGCCGTTCATCAAGGTCATGTGCCGGAAGCACTTCACCCAAGGGACGTGGGGAAAGTGAAGACAGTCATTTTGCCGCCTGACCCGTACTACATGGCGCTCCGTGATCGGATGCTCACTCTTGCCGATGAATGGTGGGACGAAGAAAACGGCATCGAACACGTCGCCGCGTGTCAGGACTTTGGTTGCAAAGACTGCGTGGTCATCGCCTGCGCCACAGACCTCAGGGCGCGTATCCCTGATCCCGGTTTCAGGCCCGAGAGGTTCGCCCAGCCCGACAGTGAGAGGGGCGAGTGATGACCATCACCGCGGCGATCTGCGAATGCGGCCATGAGGCTCTGATCCACGACTACCGTTTCCGCGCCTGCTATGAGACGGGTGAAGGAAACTGCAACTGCGTCAACTACGAGCCTGCGTTCTGTGGCAACGGCTGTGGGCGGCGAATCCCCTGTCGCCACTGTGAGCCCGACAGTGACCCAACCAAGGAGCCGAGATGAGACAGGTCTACCCGAAGGGACGACGAGAGCCGAACCGTCACCTCGACCGCAGGTGGCACGTTCACTACAGCCACATGGTCTATGACGGTGGAGGCCATGCCTCATGGGTGCAGGGCTACCGCACTTACCTCGGTGCCCGACTGGACGCTTGGCGCAATGAGTACTGGGCCTCATGGGGCGGTGAGGTGCACATCGAAGACACAAGGGAGAGAGCGTGAGGATTCTCGTCACCGGCTCGCGCGACTGGACCGATCAAGTCGTCATCGTGCAGGCGCTGTGGGACACGGCCATGCAAATGGTCCGTGAAGGCTACGTCCCAGTGCTGGTGCACGGCGCATGCCCGACTGGAGCGGACCACATCGCAGACATGGCGTGGTCAACCAATCAGTGGGAGGTCGAGCGCCACCCCGCGGACTGGGACAAGTTCGGCAAGCGCGCCGGCTACCTCCGCAACAAGGAGATGGTGGACTCCGGCATCGACGTGTGTCTGGCGTTCATCAAGAACGGCAGCAAGGGCGCGACCATGACCCTCAATCTCGCCGACGCCGCTGGCATCCCGACCAAGATTTATCGAGAGGACGACTGACACAGCAAGACCCCCCGGTGGTGGACGCGGGGGGTCTTGACTGGGACTCTGCTGGAGGGCTAAAGTCCACGCTATTCGACGGCGCGGTTCCAGAGTACCGCGCGGATCTCCCCGGACACAACCGGCAGTGACCCAGTTGAGGGCGGTGAGTGATGGCGCTGCACGGACTCATCCAAGTCAACTCCACGGAGGTCGGTTACTGGTTCGCTGAACGTCGCGTGACTGCTGAGGATGGCATCAATACCTATGCCTGCGCGGTTGAGTGGACGCCGGAAAACGAGACGGTGACGATGAACTCACTGGGGCCAGATATCCACTCAAGGAGAGAGGAATTTCTGATTTTCCATGACTATCGCGAAGGTGCTGTGGCTCTGGCCGCGAAGGTACTTGTCGAGGCTTCTCTTCTAGAAGCGGGTGCGGGGATCGAACCCGCGTGACGGGATTTGTAGTCCCGCGCCTGAGCCACTCGGCCAACCCGCCAGCCCTTGAAGGCTACTCGTCCTTGCCGTAGGCGCGATCTCGCAACCTGCGCGCTTCCCGGATCAGCCGGTTGAGTCCTTGCCGATCCAGTGAGGCCCACAAGGAGTCCCATTGTTCGTTGTCGTTGTCGCCGTAGAAACGGTTCCGCTCCCCGGTGCTCTGGTCGAACGTAACCACGCCGATCTGAACCTCGCCACCGATGCAGTTCATCGCGATTGCGTTCGGGTAGTAGGTCTTTGGCGGCGCGTCCTCGTCGTTGATCCGGCCCTCGGAATCGACCCTGACACCGAGGCTTTGAGAGAACTCTCGATACTGCTCACCGTGGCGATCGCCGTAGATGATCGCTTCGTCGTTGCCCATACAAACCACTCCTCTGTGGATCCTCGGCTCTGTGCCGGTCGTCGACTCTGTGCCGACGTACCGACATTCAATCACACGGTATTTGCATAGCCGCGCTATGCTGTTCTCATGTCCATTGAAGAAGATGCCCTCAACGTCCACAAGGCGGATCAGTGGGGCGCTGCCGTTGACGAAGCCAACATGGCTTTCATGCGTACCGCTGAGGCGATCGGCGAAGGCGCGACCAGAACCTCGAATGCCGAGATCGGATCCGAGGAGGACAAGCGCAATCGGGCTCAGTGGAAGATGATGCTCGCTGGGGCATTGGGCCTGTGTGACCACCTCCCGTCCCTCGGCGCGAGTCCTTTTGCTGTGCGGTGGGATTACCGAGTGTTCCTCTGCCCCAGTTGCGCCAACGACAAGAACGCACTCATCGGCTTGACCCCGCAGGCTCATTTCAACGTGAAGTTCCGTGAGGCACTTGACGCCAGCATCGACGATTTCGGTCTTCACTACCCGGCCGATGCCGCTCTCATCCGGGCCGGGGTCGTTTCGATCCCCCTGAGTCTGTTCCCTCTGACTGTCCCTGAGGACTGCTGCGACCGCTGCGAGAAGCAGTCCTTGGATGGATTTCATGAGGGGCTGATTCAGATCGGACCGGCGCTCCTGAGCCTGAACATCTGTGAGGACTGCTATCAGGTCTGTAGCCAACAGGCCGGTCTTGCCCTGATCGTCAAGGACGAGTCGTGAGCCGAGATCTGCGAGTCCGGAGGGTGCCGATCCTGCCCGACTTGATCCGGAGCATCGCCCAGTTCCCGGCCTCCTGTGATCTCACGGTGACGCGCAAGGGTGAGGAGCAGGCTTGTGACAAGACGGCTGTGGCGGGCCTGCTCGGGTACTTCGACGGTGACTTCTACTCATGCGCCGTCTGCGCCTACCACGCCCACATGGTGGGAAATCATGTCACTCGAAGGGAGGACGGTGACGCTTGGCAGAACCGACTCGTTCCTCTCTCGACATGGGTGTCTGACCGATGACCGTCTTTGAGCAGATGCACGAACTGGCTCTCCAAGTCGATTGCCCCTTCTGCAAAGCGCCTCGGGGCGAGTGGTGTGTGACTCGATCTGGGAATTGGGCAGTCTACCTTCACGGAGCCCGCGACAACTTGGCGTGGGGCGGATACCGGATCGGATACTCGACAGGATGGGATGCCGCTCTCCGCTCCGCCATGACGGACCCTGTGGGGTGGGCTGGCCGAGTGAAGGAGTACAGAATGAAGCAGCAAGAGGAAACGACCTAGACCAAATCTCGGGGAGTCAAAGCAGGACAGGGATCATGGACAGTCCCGACGAGTGCCGCAGGTGCCGGACGATGCCAAGCCGACGAGAGGGGCCTCCTTTCTCTCCTCTAAGACTCGCGCTGCTCCCCGAGATTCTTCTCCCAACCGAATGACGACAGGACTCTGATGACCACCCGCTACTTCACCAAGGCCGTTGCCGAGGCCCTCGTCAAGCACGCTGACATCCTCCTCGCGGAGGAGCGTCTGGACCCGCTGAGGATCGACCGTTCCGACCCCGGAGTCGACCTGATTCACGTTCGACTTGCCAACGGAGTCCTCTACCGAATTGCGATCACACACGAGGGCACGCTGACGAATCCCCACGAGAGGCTCCCCGCAGATTCATAGCCGCGCTACGATGCAGCCATGACGGAGGCCGGGATCTCTCATCTGCGCGTGGTTCAGGATGCGATCCATCCTGACCGTCGACAGATCGGGTCCCGAGCCGATGTCTCTGGCCGCGTGGCGAATCAACCGCACGACGGAGTGACGATCTCGATCGGCGGCGGCAAGACGACGCAAGGTGATCGTCAAGTTCCCCGATGCATGGGCATCAAGAAGGACGGCGATCGCTGCAAGCGCCCGGCTACCAAGGGCTCGGCTGTCTGCACGAGTCACGACGCTGCGCTGACCAACCCGAACGTCAACACGCGGGCGGCCGCGAACGTGCGTCTCGCCGCACTGGTCGACCCGGCGATCTCGGTCTTGACGAAGATCATGGCCGACGACACGGCGCGCAACTCCGACCGGATCAAGGCCGCCGACTCGATCCTCGACCGAGCGGGCATGGGCCGACACATCGGCTGGATGGATGATGCCGCTTCGGCCAAGGACATCCTGATTCAGCGTCTCATCGAACGCCAGAATGAGATGGCGATGGCTGCGACTGCCCCCTCTCCTCGGGCAGTCGAGAGTGTCATCGACGCCGACATCGTGGAGGACTAGTGCACTTCTATCTGTGCTTCTTGCTGGACGTGATGCTGTTGGTGCTCGGCACCCTGCGGCTCACCCGCCTGTTCACCTCGGACTCGATTACCGATCCGATGCGCGAGCACTTCCAGACCAACGAGTTGATGGACGAACTCCTGAACTGTCCGTTCTGCATCGGTTTCTGGGCCGGGGTCGCCACGACTGCTTCTCTGGCCGTGGCCGGGGGTCCGGGCGACGCCTCAGATTTGTGGCGCTGGGCCATCGCTCCGTTCGCGCTGAACTACCTCGTCGCGCACATTTCGGCCTCGCGTGACTGAGCCGCTGATCGACCCTGAACTTCTCCAAGGCATGACCACGGAGGAGATCATCGAGTTGGTCAAGGGGCTGCCGGACAACCCGGAGATGCTCAACGCGATCATCGAGTCGATCACCCCGAAGGCCGACATGGAGATCCCCTCGATCGCCGAGATCGGCCGAGCCATCGCCGGGGACAACTGGCAGGAGCGAGACCACTCCGAGTACCTCTCGACGACGTTGGCCGATGACATCGCCCGAGTCGAGGCGGGGCACTCCGTCCGGCGCGTGATCTCTATGCCGCCCGGCTCCGGCAAGTCGACGATCGGATCGGTGGCGACTCCGTTGCACCTACTGTCGGCACACCCCGATTGGAACGTCGGCATCGTCTCGGCCGAGCAGTCTCTCGCGAACAAGTGGTCGCGAGACATTCGGCGCGCAGTCATCGCCGATCAGGTGCCGGTCAAGTTGGCCTCGGACTCCACAGCCCTGACCGAGTGGGAGACCACCGAGGGCGGATCTCTCATCGCCCGTGGCGTCGGTGCAACGATCGTCGGCCGCCGTCTCAACGTCCTCATCATCGACGACCCGATCAAGGACTTCGCCGAGGCTTTGTCGTCGGTCGCCCGTAACCTGCTCTGGGAGCGATGGGTCGGCGTCCTGAGCCAGCGCCTCCACCCGGTTCACCTCGTCCTTCTTATCCAGACACGTTGGCACGGCGACGATCTGGCCGGGCGCGTGATCGAGGACGAGACCGACGACTGGCAGGTCACCAAGATCCCGGCCATCGCCGAAGCCAACGACCCTCTCGGCCGCGAGATCGGAGAGCCGATGCTCTCCCCACAGCGCGTCGAGACCAAGGAGTCGGCGCTCGAACGCTGGAACAAGATCCGCGAGCGCGTGGGCTCCTATGTATTCGACGCCTCCTACCAGCAGAACCCGGCTCCGCCCGGCGGCGCGACCTTCCAAGCCGACTGGTTCAAGTGGTACGAGCCCCACGAGTTGCCACCGAACACCGAGGGAACATGGATCACCTCATGGGACTTGACCTTCGGCACCGGCAACGCGCAGACCGGAGACTTTGTTGTCGGTCAGGTCTGGCAGTATCACGAGGGGCAGGCGTACCTGATAGATCAGGTCCGGGGCCGCTGGCAGTTCACCGAGCAACTGCGCCAGATCCGAGAGTTGGCCGAACGCTACCCGCACGCGACCGCGCACCTGATCGAGAAGGCGGCCGACGGTTTCGCCGCGATCGACACCCTCGTCCAAGAGATCCCCGGCATCATTCCGATCCCGCCGAAGGGCTCCAAGGAGATCCGTGCACAGGCGGTCTCCCCGATGGTTGAAGCCGGTCAGGTCTGGCTGCCGAGCAAGGTCAAGTGGGCCGACGACCTCATCATGGAGTTGCAGGCGTTCCCGACTGGCGGCACCCACGACGATCAGGTGGACGCCCTGACACAAGCCCTCAAGAGGTTCCGCGAGCCCTCGACCGCGACGATTTATGCGCCAGAGAGCGTGCGTGCCATATCATCTGCGAGAAGCCTATCCGCTTTGCGGCGCGGAGCGTTCTGAAAGGATGCCCCCAGTGACACGTCAGATTGTTGTCGACGAAGTAGCGTCGATTCTCAGCCCCACCGGAAACCTCCCCCAGACTCGTTTGCTAATCGACAGCGACGGCAACGCGGCGGTGTTCGTGGTCGGCCAGCAGGCCCCGGTCCTCAAGTTCGTCGCGACAGCCGACAGTCTTCGCAGTCGCAACAAGTTCAGGGGCCAAGGCGTTCTCCCGGACGGGCAAGTCCTCTCGTGGCGCAAGCGCGGCTCCTCGTGCCAGTACCAGTTGGCGAAGTGCCAAATCAAGGCCGCTCAACTTGAAAGCCGGTGGGTCTGACCAATGGCGACAGGAACTCTGGCTGAGGAGACTCCCGGCGACTCCCCGCTTCCCGAACAGGTCAAGGCGTGGTCCTACTACGGGCTGCCGTTCACTCCGGGAGCGACTAGCAAGAGCAACAAGGACGCGCTGCCGACCGAAGCCGTCGGGGAGGTTCGCTACATCGTTGGCTGGATGAGCGACCAACTCAGTCGTCTCCAATGGAACGTCGTCATCGGCGGCTCGACTCAGTGGAAGGTCAAACTCCCCAATGGAGAGACCGTCGACTCCTCGCAGGATTTGCGAGGGGCCTCCGACAAGGTGCTCTCCCTGATCGGCTGGGGCAAGGATTCAGTTCGTCAGATCGGCACCAACCTGTTCGTCGCGGGCAAGGGCGATTACGTCGCCACCAAGAAGCCGAACAAGTCGAAGGCCAAGGACAAGCAGGACGAGTACGTCTGGACGGTCGTCTCGGTCGTTCGACGAGATCGCAAGGCGGTCCTCACCAAGGCGTCTCACAGGGTTCCGATCCTGTGGCCTCACCCGGCTGATCCGGAAATGCCGGACGCACCACTGTTCGGCGTCCTGTCGGTGCTCGACGATCTGCTCTGGCTGTCCAAGTTGTCCCGCTGGCAGTCGGCCAGCCGCGTCGGGATGCGCGGGTTCCTCGGTGCTGCCGATGGTCTGAGCATGGCGAACGGCGGCGACTTCTGGAATGAACTCAAGAAGGGCTTCTCCGAGCCGATGAGGGACCCCACCGATCTCTCGCCGTTCGTCATCCGAGGAGCCGAGTCCCTCGTCGAGCCAGTTGTCGGGGGTATGAGGGGATTCTCGTGGGTGATCCCTGAGTTCCCTTACGACGAGCGCCTCGACGCTCGCATCAACAAGAACATCCAGCGTCTTGCGTACGGCCTTCCGATCCCGCCGGAGATCCTGACCGGGTTGCAGATCCAGTCGCGGGCCACGGCTTTCCAAGTCGAGGAGAATTCGTACCGGGCGCACATCGAGCCCCCGGCGCAACTCGTCGCGAATGTCGCGGTCGAGGCCTTGAGCCTGTTGCTTCCCGATCTTGAGATCGCCGTCGAGCCCGACCCGACTGAACTTCTGGCTCGCCGCCACTCGATCGAGGACGTCAAGTACGCCTTGGAGCACGGAGCGACCTCGTACAAGTTCTTCCGGCAGATCCTCGACATCCCCGAGACCGAGGCCGCGACCGAGGACGACCTTGCGCTGCTGGCCGCCGTCAAGTCCGGACTCAGGTCTCCGGCTGGTCGCGACCCGGCGAACATCGCTGCACAGGAGCCGATCACCGCTTCGGTAGGAGGCCCTCAGGGCGAGGGGCTCACCTCGGAGGAACTCAGCGATCTCTCGCAAGATCTCTATGAACTGGATCAAGCACTCCTCCTTGAACTGGGAGGTGCGACGCAACAGGCTGTTGACCGGGCGCGAGATCGTGTTGGTGCTCGGGCGCGTACCTACACACAGTTGCGGAACGCGATCGACAAGGAAGTCCCGAACTCCGAGGTGGCCGTCGAACTGACGGTCAAGACTTTGGAGGAGGCTGGGATTCCTGTCGAGACGATCGTGCAGAACGCTCTTGAACCGTTGACCTCATGGTGGGGTCATCGAATCCACGATGCCCGTCAGCAGTTGGCCCGAATCCTCGACATTGAGGTAATGCAGGAACTCGACGAGTCCTTCCTCAAGGGGTCGGTCGACACGCTTCGTGATCTCACCGTCGCGCATGTGATGAACACGCTGGAAGCGCCAGCGTCGCTCCCGCTCCCGACAGACGACCGGCGTCAGGTGATGGCCGTGGCCGGTGGAGAGAGCCCGGAGTGAAGGCCTTCGCCCAAGGAAAGTTCGTCGAGGACTTCCTCGCCTCGCGAGGGGTTCGGGTGACGGCCGTCGTCTGGCGCTGGCACGCAGGTCTCCAAGGAGGGGTCTTTGAGGACCACCGGAAGTTGAACAAGACCCGAGCACCGAACGAGTTCGCCTTCCCGGACCACCATCATCCAGACACCGACATCAATGCTCGGTACTGTCAGTGTCAGTTGCAATTCGTTCTCCGCGACGAGCGGGGCCGATTCACCAAACCGAAGGTGACAGGATGACCAAGTTCGACGACGTGGTGGAAGCATGGCAGCAGGCCGACGTCCAGCACATACATCCCCTCCGCACCGTCAGCGAGGACGCCTACTGGAAGTCCGGACAGGTGCAGGCTCACTTCGCGGCGTCGTGGTTCGACAAGGGCTCGAAGGTGATGGACTTCGGCTGCGGCGATGGCAGATTGGCGATCCCGCTGGCTGGGATGGACTTCGAGGTGGTGGCGGTGGATTCGTCTCCGGCCATGCTCGATCGTGTTCGCAAGCGGGCGAAGAAGATGGACGTCGAACTCACCACGGTGAAGTCCGACGGCCGTGACCTATCGAAGAAGGTGAAGGGCAAGGTCGACGGAATCGTCTGCCGCGCTGTTCTCATCCATCACGACTATGAAGGCGTCGAGGCTCTCGTGAAGGCGTTCGCCTCAGTGCTCAAGAAGGGCGGCCATCTGGTCGCCGACTGGCCGCTGGCCGACCGTGCTCGACCGCACGAGCGTCGCGACTGGATCGACGTGACGACGTGGGAGCCGAAGCAGCGGTTGGCTGTGGCCGAGGCTGCTGGCCTTGCTCCTGTCGGCGACGAGACTCCGAGCGTCTGGGTCAAACTCTAAGCAGGAGATCTTGCGCGATCGGCTCTAGCGTGTATACGCTGCGGCACATGCCGAAGCCTGTCGATACGCCGTCCATGACGATCCGCTCCCTCCGCGTGCCGGACGAACTCTGGCAGACCGCCATGAGCCGTGCGGCCGAGCGCGACGAGAAGGTCTCCGAGGTCCTGCGCGAGGCGCTCGAAGCCTACGCAACCGCCGAGGAAACCCTTGAGGTGACGGGCGATGCCTCGCTCCCCGTCGGTGACCTGTCGACCAAGTGGGACGGCGCAGGAGCAACCGACCGCATCTTCGAGATGTTCACTGGCGAGGACGACAAGGTGGACACGGCCGGGATCTCCAAGGCGTTCTTGTTCGTCGATACGGAGGCCGACCCGGCCACCAAGGCGGCCTACAAGTTGCCGTTCGCTGACGTGGTAGACGGTGCGCTGACCATCATCCCCGCCGGAGTCATCGCGGCGGCCGGGGCGTTGGCCGGAGGCCGGGGCGGAGTCGATCTCCCGGATGAGGATCGCGCAGGCGTCGAGAAGAAGGTGTGCTCGCTGTACGCCGCCGTCAAGAAGGTTCACGACGAGTTCGGTGACTGCCCGGTGGCCGAGAAGCCGGACGACGAGACCGAAGACGACGACATGGAGATCGAGTGCTCGGAGTGCCAGCATGAACATGATGACGAACATGATCTTGAGGCTTCTCTGATCGACGGCGACGAGGCCCCGGCTGAGTCGGCCGCGATCTTCGGCTACGGGCGTCTGTCCGAGTCCGAGGATCCCGAGACGCAGGCCCTCGTCAACCGAGCCCGCGAACTCCTCCTCGAAGGAGCGGTCGGCGTCTCGATCAAGCACGACATGAATCCGGACGACATGCCGGATCCCGAGACGATTCAGGCGCTCCAAGACGAGGAGCGGTTCGAGGAACTCGAAGCCCTGATGTCCGAAGTCAGCGCACGGCCGCGTCACGTGGCGGTCGTCGACACGGCGGCGTTCTCCAATTCGCGGCTCACGGCCAACGATGACGGCACGGTCTCCGGCCCGGTCGCCTTCGAGGGCAAGTGGACCGGCGACATTCGGCGGCTGCCGTACGGCACGCTGACTTGGGATGACAACCTGCTCCCCATCCCGATCACGATGGGTCATGAAGGTCCGGGGGGTACGCAGCCCCCGGTCATCGGCTACATCGACAAGTTGGAGCGCATGGACGGGTGGGAGCCCGGCACCGTCGTCACCGAGGACGAGGTGGAGGCGGTCACGGCCGCCGCAGGGTTCACCACGATGCCTGCTCGGTACTTCGATGAGTTCAAGTCGGCCAAGCCGATGCCGCTGCACGTCGATGCGCCGGACGCCTTCGGCCTGCGCCGGATCTGGGGCCACGCTGCGCCGAAGGGCGTCTGCCACCGCTCCGACATGGGCGCGTGCTTCCAGTTCCCCGGCGACGTCGACCCGATGCTGCGCGAGTTCCACACCGGGGCCCCGATCACCCTCGACAATGGCAAGTCGATCCGTGTCGGCGCACTGACGATGGGCGGCCTGCACGTCGATGCCAAGTTGTCCCGTCAGGGGGTGGGCATCCGGGAACTGAACCGGCATCGCGAGGACTCTCGCAACACGCTGGCGATGGTGCATGCTTGGGAGGACGTCCACGGTCTCGCCGTTTCGGGCGTCGTTCCGCCGGACGTGACTCCGAGTGACCTGATGCGGGCTCTTGCGTGTGCTCCTTCGGTCGAACTCTGGCCGTCGGGCCGGGGGCGCACCACGGTCGGCATTCACCTCGTCCCGACCCCAGCATGGCCGGTCGTCGCCTCAGTCGGCGAAGCGATGGAGATGGCCTCCACTCAGTCGGTCGAGGTTGACGATCTGGAAGCCGAGCCGGAGGTCGAGGATCTGTTCGGAACCCTGATCCAGAGCCTCTCGGCCGACGATCTCCTGTCGTCCTTGAAGCGCATCGAAGGAGCCTTGGCACTCCTCGTTACCAACCAGATCGACAACGGAGTCGAAGTCCCCGACGAGGAGTAGGCTCTCGTCCATGCCGACGAGTGCGATGGACGGCCGGGGATGGGTGTACGACCGGATCAGGGACACCACGGCTGACGTGATCGTTGACGTCGGGGCGGGCGAAGGAACGCACGCGATCCTTGCGCGCCACACTCGTCTCGATGCCAAGTGGATCGGCGTCGAGATCCACGAGCCTTACATCGAACGGTTCATGCTCCGTGACAAGTACGACGATGTGGTCAGGGCTGACATCCGAACGTGGCGTGAGCCGATTCACTCGGCCCCGTACGTCATCCTGTTCGGTGACGTTCTTGAGCACATGGAGCGAGAGCAGGCAGTCGCGCTGCTGGAATTCCACCAGCGCCACGCCGAAGAGATCTACGTCTCGGTGCCGATCGTGTATTCCCCACAGGACGCCTGCTTCGGCAACGAGCACGAGGCGCACCTCTATCACTGGGAGTTCGAGGAGATGCGCGATCTGCTCCCCGGTTGCGAGTCGTTCCAAGGAGTCATGGTCGGTCGCTACTGGTGGCGGCGGCCGGAGGTCGTCCGGACTCTCGTCGGTGAAGAAGGCCCCGAGTTGGAGGTGCTGCCATGAAGGTAGGAGCCCTCGTCCACTTCGCCACTCCGCTGCGGAACGCCGGTTCTGAGACCGTCCTTCACCTGATGCTCAAGCATCTGGTCGAGGCTGGGCATGAAGTCGTCTGCTGGGTGACCGATTGCCCCGGAGCGCGCGAGCAGTATTTCGAGGGCGTCCGGCTGGTCCCGGTTCGCAACATCACGATCGCGCTGCAACAGGCTCGACGGTGGAAGCCTGACGTGATGGTCTCCCATCATCAGAACGCGACCAGCGTGATGCGGTACGGCCGTCAGTGGGGAGTCAAGACGGTCTACCTCACCCACAACGACATGGACGTGAACCGGCTCCCGTTGCGCCAGTCTCCGGACCTCGTGGTGCACAACTCCGAGTGGGTGTCGAAGTCACTGGCCGAGCGGTTCCCTCACCAGCGGTCAGCGACGATGATCGTCCACCCGCCGCTGGACTGTTCCCGGCACCGGGTCGGCGCGACCGGCGATGCTGTGACGCTCATCAACGTGAACGAGCACAAGGGTGGGAGGATCTTTTATGCACTGGCCCAACGGATGCACGACGTCCAGTTCATCGCGGTTGAGGGCGGGCACGGCAAGCAACTGCCACCCCCACGAATCCCGAACCTGTCGATGGTCAAGCACGCTCCTGACCTCAAGCCAGTGTGGGCCCAGACCAGACTCCTACTGATGCCGTCGATCTACGAGTCCTACGGTTTGGTCGGGGTCGAGGCAGGGTGTTCCGGCATTCCGACCCTCGCCAACGTGACGCCCGGACTCAAGGAATCTCTCGGCAGCGCTGGATTGTTCGTCTCGTGGTCAGGGGAGCACCTGCCCCGTGAGCGTAGCGACTTCTGGAACGACCCGGCGTGGATGGCCGAGTGGGGCAAGCCCTCTGAAACTCACCTCAATGAGTGGGAGTCGGCCATCCGTGCTCTGCTCAATGAGGGCTACGAATCGGCTTCTGCTGCGTCCCTCTCGAACTCTGAATCCAAGTGCGCGCAGACTCAAACTGACCTCGATCTGTTTGTGGGCGCTCTTGAGGAATTGACACAAACGCAACCTGTCTCGGCCTGAGTTATTTGACGCGGAGAATTGTGCTGCTACTGTTCGCGATGAGGGACTTCTAAAGAGTCCAGCCAGCGGTGGGCTACCGCCTCACACCACTTTCGATAATCCGAACTTGCTGTGGAGGCAGATCCCTCATGGAAACCGCACTCGAAATCCTCGCCCGACTGGGCACCGACAACCCGCCCACTCACGCCGAACTGCTTTCGGCCCGCAACGAGATCGCTCGCGAACTCCGCGCTCAGAAGGGCAAGAGCAACGACCTCGAAGCGCTGATGTCGCTCCGTGCGGCCTACGATCTGGCCGAGCAGGCCGTCGCCGCCGCCGAAGCCGCCGAGGCTGAGGCTGCCGCCGAAGTCGATGACGTCCTCGATGGCGTTGTCGATCCGGACGCCGCCCTCGAAGTCGAAGCCGACGAAGTGCCGCAGGTGCTTCCGATGGACGAGGCGCTCAGCCGCCTCGGTCTTCGCACGCAGACCGTCGAGGTCGTCAACGAGCCGGATCCGGTCGACACCCTCTCGATGGTTCGCACCGAAGTCACGATCGGCAACGAGAAGCGGGACTCCGCTTCTTGGGACGATCTGGCTCAGGCGTTCTCCGAGTCCACCCGCTCGCAGCGCCCCGGCAAGGAGCGCATCGCCCGGATCACGTCGGAGTTCGCCGATGAGCGTTCGGTCACGGTGGGCGACACCGCAGGCAACACCCGGCTGATCGACTCGTTCGTCAGCCCGGAGGCCGTCACGGCTGCCGGTGGTTGTTGCTCGCTGCCGACGCCGATCTACGAAAACCCGGTCGCCGGGTCGCTGGCTCGCCCGATCCGGGACAGCCTGCCGACCATCGGTGTTCGTGGTCGCGGCGCGGTGACCTTCTTCCCGGCCATCTGCATCGCCGATGGCGGTTCGGACGTCTGGACCTGCGAGGACGACGCAGCCGTCACCGACGACCCGGAGACGTGGAAGGACTGCTTGGACGCCGAGTGCGACGAGCCGGAGACCGTCAACGTCGAAGGCATCTACGCCTGCAACACGGTCGGCAACTTCATGGATCGCTTCGCCAACGAACAGTGGCGTGGCCACCTTCGTGCAGTGAGCATCCGTCAGGCCCGACTGGCCGACGCCAACCTGTTCGGCAAGATGCGTGCGGCGACGACCTCGACGCACACCGGCATCTCGACCGGCAGCACCTACGCCAACTTCCTCAACACGGTTGGCCGTGCAGGTGCCCTGATCCGTCAGGATCAGCGCCTCGAAGAGGTTCGACTGACGGTCTGGGCTCCCTCGTGGCTCCCGGTCGCCATCCGTGAGGACTTCCGCGTGCGGGGTCTGAACACCGGCCGCGATGAGATCGAACTCATCATGGCCCGGCTGGAAGCGGCTCTGGCGAACGAGAACATCCGGGCCGTCTGGTCGCAGGACATCGACGACATCGAGACCGTGCAGTACGACGGCGCGTTGGCCGATTACCCGGACACCGCCTCGACCGTGCTCGCGGCCGACGGGTTCTTCTCCTTCCTCGACGGCGGGACGCTGGACCTCGGCACCGAGATCCGGGATCACGACCTCAACCGGCAGAACAAGTTGGCCGCCTTCGCGGAGTCGTTCGAGGGCCTGTTGGCTCGCGGCTGCAACGCGAAGTCGCTCGACATCCCGGTCGAGACCTGCGCGGTCGCGGATTGCCCGGCCTGATCGGAACCTCGGAAACTAGGAGATAGACATGACGGCGACGCTGCCTGAGGTAGTCGAAGTCGATCAGTCCATCCCGCAGAGGGGAGGGCTGCTCGCGGCGGCCCTCCCCGCTCCCGAAGGCTGGGAGCGCGGTCTGGTCATCCCGTTCTACGGGTGCGGTGAGCCGGAACTCCTCAACGGCTGCATGGTCGGTGAGGATCTGGCGAAGCGCGATGGCGTGGCGGCCTTCCGTTCTTTCGAGATCCGGCAAGGCGCTGCGTGCTCGACGCTCAGCAACCAGCCTGACCGCTACCGTGACCATGCTCGCGGTCGTCTTGATGCCACTTCTGAGTGGGGTCTGGGACGACAGTTCGCGACTGACTTCTTGGGCCTCGGTAATCCCTCACTGGCTGACGCGATCGTCCTCGGCACCGTTGCCGGAGCCGATTTCGTGGCCGCCGTCGGGTGCCTTGAGCAGGCTGCCGCCGACGCTGGCTTCGGCTCCTCGTGGTTCTTGCACGCTCCGGTTCGCGCAGCGGCGTACCTCTCCACTGCCGATCAGATTTCGATTGACGGCTACTCGGCCGCTGGGGCTCCTTGGGCGATCTCCTCGGGTTACCCGGTGGAGGACGCCACCACGATCCGGCTCTGGGCCACCGGCCCAGTCTGGGCTGCCAAGGGCGAGTCGTTCATCTTGGACGACACCGACTGGCGGCGCAACACCAATGAGGCCTACGCCTCCAACGTGGGGATCGCAGCGTTCGACCCCTGCATCAACATCGCAATCGACGTGACCGTGCCTGCTTGCCCGGTCCCAGCAGGTTCCTAACGGAAGGTTCTGACAATGGCAACGTGTGATACCCCGGATCTTGGTCGGATCAAGGCTGTTGCTCTGTTCCTCCTCGACGATTGCATGTCCCCGATCTACGGGACCGCTGCTGGCTACATCGACGACTGCCCGGCAGGCATCGAGACCGACGACAACATCGACGACGGTGAGGACTTCACCCGACGGTGTGCCGATGGCTCGATCAAGCGATACCTGCCCGGCGTCCAGTCGTTGCAGGGCATCGAAGTCAACGTGGACTTCCACTGGCTCGATCCCGAGTTCGTCGCACTGGCGAACGGAGCGTCGCCGATCTACTTCGACGGCGAAGTCGTCGGCTGGTCGGACGGCACGCAGGACCGCTTCAACGTCCTCGTGGCCGTCGTGCAGGAGATCCTCGGCGGCGACGTGTGCGCCGGAGATGACCCCGGCTGCAACAACTACTGGCGGCTGTACCCCCTCAAGGGTGCCCGCATGACCGAGGACGGCGACATCGGCTCCGAGGACAACGTGATCCGCATCAGCGGCAACACGGTGGACACGGCGCAGTTGGGGTCCGGCCCGATCGAGATGTTCTGCGACGCGCTCACCGGAGAAGCCGCATGGGCCGACACCTGCTTCCCCTCGGGACAGCACCGCTACCGCTTCATCGGCGGCCCGTACCCGACGGACTGCGGCATCATCGACACCGTTGAGCCGCCTGCTCCTTGCACCCCGGCATCCTGATCCTGAGCCCTTCCTGACTTAGGACGTGACTTAGGAGGTACACCTCGTGGCATGGCCCGCTGGCGTGACAACTCGTGCGATGACTGTCTCGGCGGCTCAGGTCATGGAGACGGGGGATCCCCTCGCTGTCACCTCGATCAAAGTCGAGGCCGACCGTGATCTGGTCTGGGCCGAGACTGGGACGCCGTTGAAGGCGATCCTGTCGACGGTGACGTCCCCGTTCCAGTTGCCGGTCACCGATCAGGAGGGATGGCTGCTCAACGGACTTCCGGTCGACGTGTCGAACGGCAAGCAGTCTCATTCGTACACACTGCGTGTGGTTTACGCAGGAGGCGAGAAGAAGTTCTACACGATCGGTCCGTTCGTTCTGCCTGAGGACGACGGATCGACGGTGGATGCCGACACCATGACCCCCGTGTGTCAGCCTGATGGCGGGGGGACGATTGTCATTCCTGACGTGTCGGCTGAACTGGCTGCGCTCGACGACAAGATCGACGGCGAGATCCAAGACCGCATCGACGGTGAAGCCCTTCTCCAAGCCCAGATCGACGCGATCACGGCGTCGGACGTCGAGTCCGTGAATGGGGTGGTCGGCGCGGTGTTGGTTTCCCTGCTAGATGACGGTGATGGTTTCTACGATCTGGTGGTGAGTAACTGATGGCGCGTAAGCCGGTTGGGGCGGACACGGTTACGGGTGAACTGCCTGTCGTGGTGGAGTCACGGATTCAGGCGTTGATCGCTGCTGTGACGGATCTTCTTGTGCCAAAAACGACAACGATCAATGGTGAAGCACTCGACGCTGACGTGGTCCTCGACGGTTCAGATTTGTTGGTCGGCGTGGGAACGTTGCCTGACATTGGGCAATCGTCGTTCTTGATTCCGGATGCGTTCTATATCTCTTTCTCAGTGTTGGACTCCTTGCCGCTCAAGGCCGATATCGACTCTCCGGAGTTCACAGGTAATCCTCAGGCCCCCACCCCTGCTGCCGGAGACAACGACACGTCGATAGCCACCACCCAGTTCGTGACCCGTGACGCCATCCTCAAAGCGTTGGTCACCGCCAAGGGTGACCTGATCGTTGCCACAGCATCAGGGGTTGTCGCCCGTCTTGCGGTAGGCGCGAACGGCACTAGGCTGGTCGCCAACTCCGCTGTATCCACCGGACAGTCATGGGAAGCACCCACATCCACCACGGCAGCGCTCGCCGCAATCGGCAACGCCATCAACACGGCGGGCAAGTACGCCGGGAAGATGCTGTTCAACACGACCACCAGCAAGCCGGTCTGGGCGGTCGGGTCAACTGCCGGATCTGTGTGGGTGGACGGAACCGGCGCAACCGTCCACACCCCGGTCTGATGGGAGGATGAACCATGACATGTTCCTGTGACTGGCCGCTGGATCTTTCTGGTTGCTGTGACGACCTCTCGGACAAGTCGACCGAGATCTTGGCGTCGGCGGTGACGCAGGCTTCGATCCTGATGACTCGCCTCTCGGGCTTCCAGATCGGTCAGTGCCCGGCCACGCTTCGACCCCTTTCTCAGTGCCGACGCTGCCGCGTGAAGTGCTGCGGGGGCGCTGACGGCATTCGTCTCAGCGGTCCGGACGACCAATGGATCGCCTCGGTGACCCGAGTGCTTGACGGCGCGACCGAAGTCCCGACGACCGACTGGCGCTGGGACGCCGACGAGCAAGTTCTCTGGCGCGTACCTCCGGGCAAGTGGCCGACCAAGGATGCTCGCTGGGCTGAGGACGGGGCCGAGGGGGCTTTTACTGTCGAGGTCGTCGTCGGCGTCGCCCCGGACTCTTACGCGCTGGCCGTCGCCACCACGCTCGCTTGCGAGATGGTGAAGTCCTGCATGGACAAGAAGTGTCGCTTGCCCAAGAACGCCACCTCGGTGACGGCTCAGGGCGTGACGATCACGATGTCGGATCAGGAACTCAAGACGGTTCTGCCTGAGGTCGCCGGATGGGTCGAACTGGTCAACCCGAACAACGCTCGTCTGCCTGCACGGGTGTACTCGCCGGAGGTGGAAGCGGCTCCGCTGGGAGGCGGGGGTCACTACCGTGGCTATTAGCCAGACAGCCCGCGACATCCTCGCGTGCGTTTGCTCAGCCTTCGAGGAGGCCGCCCGGCCTCTCTGCAAGTGCTACGGCACGGTTGGCAACCCGTACGTCGTCAATTGCTGCGACTGCGACGAGAGCACCGACCCTGATGTGGAGGGGCGGGGTCAGGCGATCTTCCAAGTCGAGCGGATCTTCGAGACCAACGAGGATCTCCAAGAGGTCACCAACCGCGTCTACCCCTGCAAGCGCGCCGGATACAAGGCGATGAACATGACCATCTGGATCACGCGCTGCTGGCCGACGATCGACGAGCAGGGCTACCTCGACCCGGACGACGTAGACGCCGCGACCGACGAGGTTCTCGACGATATGGAGACGCTCTACCGGGCCTTCGTGTGTTGCCCGGAGCACCGACTCATCGTGCGACAGGTCGCTGTTCAGAGCGATCCGCAGGCCGGGTGCAGCACCATCGTTGGTCAGGTGACTGTAGAGGTCAAGGTCGAGAACACTGCTGCCGAAGTTGGCTCGTGAGATGAGCGCCGTGATTGAATGGCGGCGTCAGCGCCGGGGCGTGTTCTACTCCCATGAAGATCCTCGTCTCGGCGCTGGCACCGAGAACACCACGGAGGATCATCATGGAATCAGAACGCACACCTGTGCAGGTTGGAATCGACCTGCGACCGCTGCCGCTTCGGCTGGACGCCGAGACGGTTTTCCACTTCAACCCGGACCCCGACAAGGAGTTCTTCTCCGAGACCCAGCGTCTCGGCAAGGAGATGTCGGACGAATCCAACGAGGGCATGTGGGACGCCATCGACCGAATGCGGGACACCCTCGCATCGCAGATCGTCGACGAGAACGAGCGCAAGTTGTTCATGGACAAGAAGTACGGCATGGCCGTGCTCGGGGCCATCGCGTCGACCTACGCCGAGCAGGTGGTCGCCCTCCCTACCGAATCGTCCTCACCCTCTGGGCGGGGGCAGCAGCGTCGTGGCGGGAGCAGGTAACCGGCTGGAACCTCAACGGCCTCGATTGGAAGAACTGGTCGGGAGCCGAGATGACGTGGATGATCTACCAGAACCACGTCGACAGCCTCAGCCCTGCCAAGCAGCGCGTGTTCATGACCGAGGCCGAGGACTGGAGCGGCCTGCGGCGACTCGACGCACAGAAGTTCGAGAAGGAATCTGATCTGGGAACGGGGGTCATGTGATGAGCGATGTTGAAGTCCACATGACTCCCGCCCCGGTGTTCTTCACCGAAGTGTTCCGCCTCGGCGGTGAAGTCGATCGCGGCATTAAGCGTCGCGCCGAGTTCGTCGAGGACATCGCGATCACCCTCTGTCCGACAGACTCCGGTCGACTCGCCAGCACGATTCACGTCGAGCAGAATCGACGAGAGAACGGATGGTTCGGGTTCGGCTACCGCATCAGTGCGGGCGGGCCCGTCGCGCCTTACGTCAACTACGTCGTGGCTGACACGAGCCCTCACGTCATTCGAGGCAACCCGAAGTTGAACTTCTTCTGGGAGAAGGTCGGCCAGCAGGTCTCGTTCTTCAAGGTCAACCACCCCGGCACCAAGGGTCAGCCGTTCTTGGATGAGGCCCTTCAACTCGCCGGAAGGGGGTTGTGAGTCATGCCCATTGACGGTGGACGGGCCGTAGTCGATGTCGAGGCCAAGGCCGACGAGTCCTCGCTCAAGCGAGTTGCGAAGCAGATCGAGCAGGCCCTCTCCAAGACCGGAGACAAGGCGGGCAATCGCTTCGCCCGGCAGTTCGACATCTCGCTCGGCCGAGGAGCAGTCCTGTTCGGCACCTTCAACTCGCTGGCCTCCCCGGCTGCCTCGGCGATCTCGGAGTTGTCCGGTGGCGTTGTCGCTCTCGGTGCGTCGATTCAACAGACCACGATTGCCAGCAGCGCCTTCGCAGGAGTTCTGGGCTCAGTAATTCAGAGCGTCAAGGTGGCAGGTCTGGCCTTCACCGGGTTCGACGACGCGCTCACGGCGGCCAGTCCGAAGAAGGTGTCCGAGGCCCTCGCCAAAATGAGTCCGGCGGCCCGCGCCACGGCTACGGCTCTGATCGGACTCAAGAAGGAGTGGCTGTCCCTGACGCAGGCTGTCCAGCAGGCGGTGTTCAAGGGAGTGGCTGACGACATTCAGGCGTTGGCCGACACTTACCTCCCGATCTTGCAGGCTCGATTCGTAGAGACTGGCGGGATCCTCAACGGCCTGTTCACCGAGTTCGCTCAGTTCGCTCAGACTGAGGGATTCGTGACTCGCTTCAACACCGCTCTCTCCCAGAACAACACGATCTTCAAGACCCTCAGCGAGGCGGCGATTCCGTTCCTCGACGGCTTGCTCAACCTGTTCATCGCCATCCAGCCTGCGGCCAACCGGCTGGCCGGTTCGATCGGAGCGCTGGCTGAGCGCTTCCAAGAGTGGACGCAGCAGGCAGGATTCGCTGAGCGGATCGACGGCATCCTTCGCCGCGCCCAGAACTCGGCCGGTCTACTCCTCGGCCTCGTCGGCAAGTTGGGGGCGGCACTCGGCAACGTGTTCACGGCAGCGGCTCCGGCCGGGGACCGATTCGTCACGATGCTCAGCAACGCTCTCGACCGCTTCAATGCCTTCGCCGAATCGGCCTCGGGCCAGTCGGCAATCGCTCAGTGGGCGCAGAACGGCGTCGACGCGATGGCTCGTCTCGGCGAGTTGCTCAATGAACTCGGCCCGGTGTTCGCCACTCTGGCTGACCCTGCAGTGTTCAACGGGATCGTCAACGTGTTCATCGAGTGGGCGAAGGCCATGCAACTGCTGGCACCGCTTCTTACCACGACAGCCAAGGCTCTCGGCGCTTTTGCTCCCGTGCTCGGGCCGCTGCTGGCTCTGTCCGGAGTGTTCTTCGCGTTCCGCCTGCAAGCCTCGATTTTCAGCGGCGCGGTCGGGAACGCGGTCAAGGGGATGCGAGGCCTCTACGACGGGGCCAAGACCACCGCCGTCGTTCTCGGCAACGTCCGAAACGGATTCGTCTCGGCCTCCGCTGCATCCTCAGCGTTCTCCGGGGTGGCCGGAACGATCGGCGGCAAGTTGCGTCAGGTCGTCGACTTCACCGTGGCGTTGGGCGGAAGTCTGGCCCGGCTCGTGACCGGCTCTCGTGTGTTCGCCATCCTCGCGACCGGGATTCGCGCTGTAGGTACAGCCCTCGCGGCGCTGGCCTTCAACCCGGTGTTCCTGACGATCGCGGCGATCGTGGCTCTCGGTGCGGCACTCGTCATCGCCTACAAGAAGTCCGAGACGTTCCGCAACATCGTCAATGCGGCGTTCTCGGGAATCGCCAGCGTGGCGACGGCTGCGTGGAACGGCATCGTCACTGGGTTCAACACGGTGATCTCCGGACTCACGACAGGGTGGGAATCGATCAAGACCGCAGCGATGGCGGTGTTCGATTTCTTGGCCCCTTACATCACAGGTATCTTCGCAGTTCTCACGTTGCCTATCAGGATCTTCTTCAAGACAATTGAGATCGCATTTACGGTGCTGCAAATTGCGGCTCTTGTTGCGTGGAATGCAATCAAGGCAGCGGCTCTAGTGGTCTTTGAAGCCCTCAAGGCTTACTTCACAACATGGTTTGCCGTCCTCCAAGGCCTGTTCACGATTGCGGTGGCGGCTCTGATGTTCGTCTGGGATGGAATCAAGGCGGCCGCCATCGCGGTGTTCGAGTTCTTGAAGCCCTACATCATGGCGGCACTGGACGCGATCGTGGCCTTCTTCGCGCCATTCATCGAGGGCATCAAGGCTGCCTTTGCACAGGTCGTTGCTTTCGTGACTCCGGTGTGGGAGACGATCAAGAGCGCAGCGATCACCGCCTTCAACTTCGTCAGCAACGCGGTCACCACATTCGTCGGCACGGTGACCGACGTGTTCACCACGGTCAAGGATTTCCTTGGGCGCGTGTGGGATGGTTTGGTCTCCGGGGCTCAGGCTGCTCTTGGCAAGGTCAAGGGCTTCCTCAACGGCATCATCGACGGCATCAACACGGTCATCCGTGGAGTGAACTCGGTCGGCGCGATCGTTGGAGCCCACCACATCAACGAGATCGGGAAACTGGCCCACGGCACGATGAACTGGCAGGGCGGCCCCGCCATCGTCGGCGAGCAGGGGCCGGAACTGCTCAATTTGCCGAAGGGTTCTCAGGTCACTCCTGCTCGCCAGACTGCCAAGGCGCTTGGCCAGACCATCATCAACAACAACTACTACGGCCCGACCACCGACTCCGGCCGCAAGCAGATGGCCGAGTGGTATCAGCGGTTCGCTCCGCGTTACCCCACAACACAGACTGGGTGATGCGAAGATGAGCATGACGAACAGGAGCGCATGATGGCTGATTGGCCCGTACACGGATCTATCCCGTGGGACGACGAACTCAAGGCCTACATTGACGACGCCGATGGCGCGAACTCGGCAGCGATCAACGCCGTGGAAGGTGACGTTGCCACACTCCAAGGCGACGTGTTGGACAAGGCCGACACCGACTCTCCTGTATTCACAGGGAACCCGACCGCGCCGACCCCCTCGCCGGGCGACGACGACACGTCTATCGCAACCACGGCTTTCGTCACCGCTGCCATCTCGGCTGCGGCTGGTGTCGGGGTCATCGTCAAGCAGACCATCTTCACATCGGACACGACCTACTCCAAGGCCGCAGACGTCAGCGCCGGGTACAAGTACGCGATCATCGAAGCGGTCGGCGGCGGCGGGGCTGGTGGCGGTTGCGCCTCCGGTGGTCAGGCGTCGATGGGGGCCGGTGGGGGGTCCGGAGGATACTCCCGCGCCACCGTTGCGTTGTCGGCTCTGGCGACGGACGAGACGGTGGACATCGGGGCGGGCGGCACCGGGGTCTCCAACGGGACAGGCGGGAGCGGGGCGCAGACCTCTTTCGGGACCATCGTCATCGCCAAGGGCGGCGGCGGTGGCGCAGCGGCGTCCAACTCCTCATCGGTAGCCTTGGGCCCCACGGGGGCGTCGGGAGGGTCAACTTCCGGTGCTGCCGGTGACGTCACCGTTGGTGGGGAAAGCGGCGGGAACGGTATCCGTCTCTCTGGCACCATCTCCGGTTCCGGGAAGGGCGGCAGTAGCCGCATCGGTCCCGGCGGGTCGCCCCTCAGTTCAACGCAAGACGCTGCGGGCGAATCCGCACAAGCCAACACGGGCGCGGGAGGAAGCGGAGCGAACACGACCAACACCAACCGGGCGGGCGGCAACGGTGGTTCCGGTGTCGTCATCATGACCCTGTTCGGATAAGAAGGATGGGTAACTGGGGCGTCCTCCTCAACGGCGTGTACCTCTCGGGTGCGTCGGGGGATGATGCTGTCCTCGACGACCTCGAAGCCGCTGGGTGCGACGTTCCGGAGATCGCTGGCCTCCTCGAAACGGCTCCGGACGGCCTCGGGTTGCCGGAGCAGCGCACGCAGGACACCACGTTCTTCGAGCGCGACGGGGTACGCCACTACAACGACAACTACTTGCCTCGCATCCTGACGTTCGAGAACGTTTCGGTTTGTCCCGATGACTGCCCGGACTGCACTCCGGCCACGGGCAAGTCGGCTCGTCAGCACGCCTCCGACATCATCAATGCTTGGCAACTCCAATGCAACGACGTCGAGTTGGTGCTGTTCACTCCCTGCCATCAGTCCGACAACGAGATCGACCCGGAATTGAATCAGGGCTTCGGTGAGGGACCGTTCGGAGAGACGTACTTCGGCGGCATTGACTCGATGAATTCGCCGGAGCGAGCCATCGACGGCCCCTTCGGTTTCATTGGGCGGCCACGGGTGGCCGCAAAGACGTGGCTGCCGTCCGGCTGCTGCGTGATGACGCTGCGGTTCGATTGTGTGGACGAGCGCATCTTCGTCCTCGACCAGTGCGGCACCCCCGGAGCATCAGACTGCGTGGAGATCTTTCCGGGCAACGACTCCTTCTGCACCGACTTCCCCGTCTGCTTCGTCAACGAGGACGAAGAGCCGGTCGGGATGTGCTTCGACAACGTGTCACCCGGCTCGAACCCAGTGGCTCCGACTGACCTGAACGTCGGCGGAACCCAGTGCGCTGACCTGACGATCACGCTCTATGGGCCGCTGACGAATCCGAAGTTGGAGGATCTTGTCACCGAGCAGTTCATCACCTACAGCGGCATCATCCCCGACGGATACTCAGTCGTCATCGACACTCGTGACATGACAGCCGAACAGGGCACCACCGACGTCACCTTCCGGATCGGCGGCACGGGGTCCTTCAATCTGCTGCCCGGCGATCATCAGTTGCGACTGCTTACTCAGAACGGAGAGGACGAGGGCCATGCGGAGGTTTGCTCCCGGCCAGTCGTTCTGACGGCCTGATGGCACACACTTCCAACTGCCGCTGCGGCAACATCTGGCGCTTCGAGGCGGTCGAACTCACCACTGGTCGGGTCAAGAAGGTGATGCACCCGGTCGGCTGCTCTTTCGAGACGCCGCTGTCCAAGGTCGGCCCGGCCCAGATGGTTCTCGCAAGTGGCGATCTCACGCCATTCGACATCTGGCCCGACGCGACCGCTATCTACATCAGCCTGCTCGACGGCGATCCTGCTGTCTCGGACGGGAAACGGTGCATGTACGCGGGCATCGTGAAGAAGTTCGACGGGCTCGGCTCGCCGACGCTCAACATCGGTATGGACTCGATCGAGTCGTACCTTTGGGAGCGTAATCTGGTTGACACTCGGGGCGGCGTGGCCTACACCGCCACCGGGCGTCCACAGACAGAGATCGCCTTCGACCTTGTCAACTTCACCGTGCCGCTCGGCATCAAATTGGCTCCGTCCTACGAGCCATCCTCGGTGCTGCGCGACATCAACTACCTGAACCGCGACCAGAAGAACATCGGCGATATCATCCGGGAGTTGAGTGAAGCGATCGACGGCCTCCAATACAGGCTCTCGCACTACTTCGAGGACGGTCGATGGTTCTCGACGATCACCTTCTCGGACGCTATGGACGTGGAGTCCACGAGGACTCTCAAGGGCGGTCGAGACGGTTCTGACTACTCGTTGGGAGTCGACGCCAAGGATCATGCGACGTGGGTATACGCGACTGGCGCTGACGTCACTGGGGCCTTGAGCCAAGTCACCACCGTGCGGTCGATCGCCTACGACGCCTCTAACTTCTACCCCAAGTTCGACGCCTCGGTGGCTTGGCGCGACGTGAACCAGAAGCAGACGTTGGACTCGTACGCTCGCGGATATCTCGTCGACCACCGCGACCCGATTGCCACTCCGGCGATGACGATTCCCGGCCTGACGATCGACCCTGACGAATTGCAGCCGGGCAACATCCATCCGATCGACATTGAGAGCGGCAACTTCATCTTCAAGGCGAAGTCGAAGATCCTCTCGATCAACTGGACGCTCGACGACAGCGGTGTTCGGCGTGACCTGACGCTCCTCCCAATGGAGCGCCCAGCGCAGTCGATTATGGGTCTGCCGGTCTCCGATGTCGTCTCCCCAGACCCCGGCCCGGATCCGGGAACCGATCCGATCCCCGGCCTTCTATTCAACATCACGGGTGGCACCACCGAACTGTCCGGTATGACGCTCGTCAAGAACGGCACCTTGCTCTGGTTCACCGGAGATGAGGCGGCCAACCCACAGGTCTACGCCGTCGACTCGGCTGACGTTGGCTCGGACACATCCGGCGATCTGGTCGGCGACTACGGAATCTCGGGGTCGTCCTTGAACGATCCGGAGTCGATGGCCACTGACCCCGTTTCGGGTGACATCTGCACGTTCGACATTGGCAACAACGATGACGACAGCGGGGTCATCCCGAAGATGATCCGCACCCCGAATCCGGGGCCGGGCTCGCATGGCGTCCTCACGTCAACTCGATACGAGTTGGACTACCCGTTCTCGAACCGGAACGCCGAAGGTGCAGCGTTCCATCCGATCACGGGCGTCCTGTACCTGATGACCAAGGAGAGCGTTGGCAAGGTCGTTGCCTTCGGCACGTTGGCCTCGATGTCGACGTCGACTCCCAACGCCGGAACGCAGGTTGCCTCGAATGCGGCTCTCAAGTATGTGTCGGATTTCGACTTCAACAAGGACGGGTCGTTTGCGTTCGTTCGGGTCGTCGACAAGCAGGAGACCTTGGTTTTCGAGACGACCAACTGGACGCAGGTCGGCTCGATCCCGACGCCCGAGATGTTCAAGTGCGAGGCGATCGTCGTCGAGGCAGCGGGCAAGTCGTTCCTCGTCTCGACCGAGATCAAGCACTCCGATCTCGATCAGACTCCGGTCTACCGTGTCCTTATCCCGACTCAATGGCGCAAGGCCGGGGGCGGTGGCGGAGGAGGCGGTGGCACCATTCCAGCCGAGGTGCTCAACCTATCGAAGAACTGGAAGTTGCAGACCCCGGTCAAGGGGTCCGGATCCTCGATCAAGGAGGTCTACCAGCCTGAGTTGGCGACCTTCTCGAACCCGAACTACTTCTACGTCTCCGGCGGCCGCGTCATCTTCAAGGCTCGGGCAGACGGCTATCACACCCCGAACTCGTCCTACCCGCGCTCCGAACTGCGCGAGATGAAGAACAACGGGACCGAGGAAGCCGACTGGGGCAACGCCTCAGGCACCCATTCACTGATCCTCACTCAGTCGATCAACTACACGCTCACTGAGAAGGAGCATGTGGTCGCTGGCCAAATCCACGATGAAGAGGACGACATCGTGATGATTCGGTTGGAAGGGAATCATCTGTTCGTCGAGCACGATGGTGACAACCTCGCGACCCTCGACCCGGCGTACGTTTTGGGCACCGAGTTCACGGTGGCGATCATCGCCAACCCGGAGGGCATCGACGTCGTTTACAACGGTGTGGAGCATCACGTCAGTGATACCGTCGTCTCGTCGGGATGGTACTTCAAGGCCGGGGTCTACACCCAGTCCAACACGGACTATGACATCGGTTCCGCCTACGGGCAGGTCTCGATGGCGTCCCTGATCTTGAACCATACGGCGTAAGGAGGAGCGGGACATGGCAACGACACCAATTCCGGTCCTCTCATCGGAGAAGTCCAACGCCCCGTTCCCGATCTCGATCATCGAGACCATCCGGGATCTTGAAAGACGAGTGCGCGTGTTGGAGAAGGCTCTGTCGCAGAACGAGGATGCGGGGTAGGTCATGGTCGAGTTGAATCCAGCCTTTGTGCAGGATCTCTGTTTCACGCCTCAGGACTTCCGAGTCTTGATGTCCAGTCTCGTGTGCGAGGAGGGTGTGCGGGACTTTACGTCCCTCTCGGTCACCGAGAACTCCCCGGCCGGAATGAGCGTGGTGGTCTCCGAGGGAGGTGCGTTCGTCCTCTGTGACAACGACACCGAGAACGGCGGCATGTACCACATCTACAACACCGCCCCGAAGGTGCTGGCCATCGCCAACAACCCCGGCGGCGCTCCGCGCACTGACACCATCTGGGCCAAGGTGTGCGACACCGAGTTCACCACAGACACCTCAGAGTTCGAGTTGGTCGTGGTTCAGGGTGCGACCGTTCCGCCAGTGGACGCCTGCTCCTACTACTTGCTCGCCACGATCGTCGTTCCGGCTGGCGAGTCGACGTCGATCACGGGCTCCCCAGCAGAGTTCGGGGCCACCGACGAGGACATCACCGACGAGCGTACGCAGTACGGTGTGTGTGTCGGGTCGGGCAGCGGAAACGATGACGTCTACGTCGGCAACGAACCGGCCAAGGCCGGAGGCGCGAACCCACCCGCCGGGGCAGCGAAACTCACCAAGCAGGGCTCACAGGTCATCTCGACCGTCAGCGGGTCCGGCACTGTCACCTTCCCTGACCCATTTCCCAATGGCGTCGTCACGGTCGTCGTGACGGCCGGATCGAACCAGCCGACGAACCTGATGGGCTACATCATCACTGGCTGCACAGTCAATGGCTTCACCGTCTACGGCAAGGAGCCGGACGGCGACCCGATCGCCAACGGGAATGTCCGGATCGAATACATCGCTTACGGGTGGTGAGTGATGAGTCTGAACAGTGTCTCCGACATGACCCTCGGAGAAGTCGTTGCGGCTGCCGTCACCATCTCTGGGGTGATTACCGCGATCATCGTCATTGTTCGCAAGATTCGGGGAGCGTGGAAGGGGGCTGTCCACCCGGCAGTGGAGAGGCTGGAAACGGCCCTGATAGTCCTCAATGGGCGTGAGGCGGTTCACCTGCCGGAAAACCCCTCAGTGGTTCTAGCCCCGGCCATCCCCGGCGTCCTTGAGCGCATGGCGACGATTGAGGATGGTCTGGCTTGCATGAGATCCTCAGTAGAGGACATCAAGGCAGAGGTGACCCCGAATCATGGGGGGTCTGCCAAGGATGCGATCAATCGCACCGAGGGCAAAGTGGAGGAACTCACGGTCAAGGTCGAAGCGATAATGACACGACTGACCAAGGGTGACGAACGATTTGAGCGCATCGAGGAATATCTCGGAGTAGGGGAGTCGACATGAGCGCATCGAGCAGGGCCAAGTACAGGTCATCCGGAGGAACGATCTACTCGGATGCCCTGACTGTGCAGGCTATGAATGTGGCGAACTTGCTCCTGCGCCTGCCCAAGTACGGCGGTGAGAACGAGGCTATGACTGGGCTGCAAGGCTCGTACCGCCCCTACACCTCCTACTCGGGGACCACGCACACCGGCTGCGGGGTCGTCGACATGACCGCATACAACTGGGGCAATCGACTCATTGTTCTCGATCTTCTCGGCATCGACGTGTTCCATCGTCTGCCCTTCGAGGGGGATTGGCCGGAGCACTGTCACAACGTCACTCGGGGCATGGGGTGTGTCGCGGCATCTGCTCGGGGGCAATCGGCGGCTGTTCAGTCTGGGCACAACGGCCTCACCGTCAGAGGCCTCGATCGGGATGCTCACCTGCGATCAGGATTGTGGTCGCTGGCGGTCTACAACGGCCGCACCGGGAGGCTCCGAGCCAAGCAAGCCACTCACACCTATGACGGCCCGTCATACGATCGCAAGCGACTGCGCGAGATCGAGAAGGGCTTCCAAGTCGATGCGATCATGGAAGTCAACGTTGATGGCAAGCGATGGTTTGTCACCAAGAACGGTGGTTGGGGCTACTCGAACAAATGGGAGAAGGTGCCGACGATGACGCGGCTGTTCACGAAGCCACTGACCTCGGTGGACTACGCATGACCAAGGCGACGATCACCCACAAGGACATCAATGAGTCATCGACTCTCGTCTACGGAGTCCGAAACCGCTCTGTGGTCTATACCCTGAATGATGAAAACGGCCCCATCTATGCACTTGACCCGGTGACCGGGAAGGGGCTTTGGAAGTTCAGCCTCAAGGGGGTCAAGTTGAAAGACCCAGAGGCTCTCGATCTGTCGACCGGAGCGAACTTCACTCTCTGGGACGGCGGTAACAATGATCTCGATCGAAGCGTGTTGCAGGCGTATGTATTTCCTGAGCCTGCTTTCAAGTCGACGGCTGCCATCAAGGCGACGAAATATGATCTGGCCTACCCGGCCGGACACCGCTTCGACTCCGAGACCCTTCTCGTGCACCCGATCACTGGGGCGAAATCAGTCCTGACGAAGAGCGAGGGGGAGGCCTTGATCTTTGACTTCCCCGATGATCTGACCAAGAAGTCAATCAACCATCTCGTTCCAGCAGGGGTCCTCGATCTCAGTCTCGTCAGCGACGGCTCGTTCACGCCGGACGGCAAGCACGCGCTGTTCCGCGAGAAGGGCGTACGAACCAACGTGGCCGTCGTCGAGTGGGAGACCCGCAGGCTGGTTGACCGGATCACTGTGGAAGCAGTCGATCAGCCTGAGTCGATCGCGGTCCGTCGCGACGGAGAGGTGTTCTCGTTTGGCAGCGAGGGCCTCAAGTCGCCCCTGTTCACCGACGTCATGCCTGAGTGGCTGCGAGATGCCGCATGAGCGACCTCTCCCCGGTCCCCAGCCTGCCGACCCCGCCCCTACCCAAGCGGTCACGAGATCTCGTGTACGGCGTGTGGGCGTGGGGCGCGGCCCTGATCTCGGCCACCATCGTTGGCTGGTCAGTTCTGGGCTCGGTTCCCAAGGAGATGCTCGCTCTGTCGGCCGGATGGCTGGCGTTCGGGTCCTATGCCGGGTTCATGGCGAAGAACAACATCCTGAGGAAGCCGTGACCGGGCGTCGAGTTGTTATGGCGGCCATGACGATCTTCGTCTGGCTGGCCGGAGTCGCCCTCGTCATCTGGTCACGCTGATGATTTCGCTCGTTCTGCGGATCTGGCAGCAGTTCGAGCGATGGGAGCATCGACGCGAGATGGAATGGCTTCGACAAGCCTTTCCGGACTCTGACGTGATCGACGTCGACGGCGAGGACTAGCGGTTGCGCCAGCGCATGATGCCGTTGTCGTTGTACCAGTAGCCGTCGGTCAACACGTCATCCGAGTCTTGACCCGGCTTGTACCTACCGGCCGACGCAGTGACGGCTCGGCAGTCCACGCATGAGGTGAGATCGGTCTTGGAGTAGAACTTGCGGCCGCAGCGATCGCACGTCATGGAGCAAGCATCTGGTGGTAGGCCTGTCGGACCTTCTCCTCGATCAGGGCGGCCGCCATCCGGCCACGCTGCACCGGGTGGACGTCGTGCCAGTTGAGGACATCCTGCACGCGGTCGTTGAGGACTCCGATCCGGCCGGGGATGCCCGGCCGCCAGTCGGCGTCACGGTCGCTGTGAGCGATCAGGTCGAGGCACACCTGCGACAGTTTGCGCGAG
>Ga0164241_10000676_pt1 | contig 54663 bp, 59 predicted proteins | sample OricomyardsoilBY_FD_108780 | JGI IMG/M metagenome (GOLD analysis project Ga0164241, IMG submission 108780) | Backyard soil microbial communities from Emeryville, California, USA - Original compost - Back yard soil (BY) | ecosystem: Environmental > Terrestrial > Soil > Unclassified | place: USA... | reverse complement strand
CTTTTTAATGCCATAGGGTCAAAGGTGGTAGAGCTGGCTGATTACCACGAGCATGATAAAATAGTAGCCGATACGCAGGCCGTTACGCATGTTGGTTTTGAAAGTATGGGTACTGCATGGATGGCAGCGGGATTTTTCCCATGGGAAAATGCATCGTATATAGGGGGTATTGATAATGTTAAGATATTAACCACGCTGCGTATTTTTAGCTACAAGGCCCACGTTTATGCGGGGTTGGCTATCATGAACCCTTATGCCCGGCAGCAGGTAAGGCAATATGCTGTTTCCGAATCGGAGTTATTTAAGCTGATGATACAGGAAGAAGAACAAACTTTTCGCGAGCGATTATACCGCGCACGCGATTTTGTTTTTCACGAAAGCCGTAAACCCATTATGTTGAGCGATAAAGTGATGAAGGAATTTTCGCTATCGCAAAATCACGAGAAGCAAAAACCCAACTCACATTTAAGTATACTAAGCATGGTTGATGCCTGGTATCACCTGGGTGTAAACCCTTATGATAACCTCATTTGTCAAACTCCGCCGTTTCGTTTACGCCTGGGTATTGCAGAGTATTTGTTCAAAAATGATGAGCTGTTAGAGGAATCTATACAAGCGGCGCTATATGATAAAACCATACGCGGCGACGATCTGGAATTTCATTCTGCCGTGCGCGAGTGGTCGTCAATTATAGGATATGGCGATATGGAGGGCTACAAAAAACACTTTAACCAGGTACAAGCCTTTTTCAACGACCGCTTAGAAGAGGGCAAAAAGCAAAGTGCCGAGTTGATAAGAAGGCTGATGATGGAATAGGTCTGATCGGTCTGACTTGCAAGATATTAAATACCATAAATAACCCTTAGGCATTTTTAGCGGCCATAGCATTAGCAGCAATGTGGTCAGGGTTAAACATTGAACATATCACCACACTATTCGGAAAATCCTTGTACAATAGTTTGAGCTTATCGGTGGGTTTTATGTCATCAGCGCCACCACGCATCGGCGAAAAAATGACATTTGAGCTCAATCCGCGGTCGGCTACCGCCTTATCGTAACCCGCTGCGCCGGGGGAATTGTCAAATTGTAATAAGTCGAATTTATTTAGATAAGCGGTATGCGAGGGCATTTGTGCTCTTGTGCAAGCTAAGCCCAACGCTCTTATCTTCCCCTCTTGCTTTAGTACACCAGCCATATCAATCAGTTCATCAATATTTATCAAAGTTTCTTCGGGTTCATGAATAAAAAAGCAGTCCAGATAGTCGGTTCCAAGGGCTTTTAAACTTTGTTCGAGGCTTTTTTTCATTACATCTCCCTTTAAGGGCACCCGCTCCATAAAACTGTTTGCAATAGATACGCCGCTGGCTTGAATATTTGATTTATTTATAGCGGTTGTTTTTTTTTTGATCTTACTCATGGCATATCGCATCAAAGGCTTAACGGGTGCTATTAAACCGGCCTTCCAATTAGCCATAATGCCAAATTTGCTGGCCAGCACTAAATTCTGCCTGTTACCTTTAATCAGTTTTCCAACAAATTTCTCAGCTTCGCCATATCCGTATGACCGAGCCAGATCAAGGTGGTTAACACCTAAATCAAGGGCGCAATGAAGTGCCTGCTTGCCTGTTGCGGCATCAACTGAGCCCATAATAGGTGCGCAGCCAAATCCGAGTATTGATGAATGGACACCTTTTGCTAACTCAACCTTTCTCATCCTGATTTACTTAAATGGTCAGCAAGCCTTACTGCAAATGCCCCTAAAAAAAAGGTCGGGTTAGCTTGGCCTGATGTTGGGAAAACGGAACTGCTACAAATATAAACGTTACTTGTCCCCCAAAGTTTAGTGTCCCGATCAACAACGCCTTTATCGGGAGAGTCTGCAATGCGCGTCGTTCCCAACTGATGGACCCCGTCTTGCGATATTTGCCTGATCATTTTCTTCCTTTCCGCTTTTGGATACCAGTATTCCAATTCGCCGCAATTGCATTTTCTTAGCCATTTATCCAACTCTTCATGTAAGCTGATAACTGATTTTATATCAACATCAGTAAGATCATAATGAACAATAAGCTGTTCGCCATCCGCAGAAAGTTCAAGGCGGTTGGTTTCTATAGGGATCTGTTCTGCATGAAAATGCAAAGCGTAACGATTTTCGGGATTATATAAAAATATGCCAGGAAGCTTACGCTTCAAACAGTAGCGCCGGTAAAATATAGAGGCCGGTGTAAGTATTGAACCCGGCAGCCCTTTTAAAATATTCCACAAATGTTTTCCTACCCCAAAAACCTTACCATTTGTTACCGAATGCGCTATTGCCGGTGGGGCCAGTTTTTTGCCAATCACGGGGGTTATCATGGCCATGTACATAAAAGACATAGGTCCGCTACCATGCTCGGGATTATAATACAAGGGATTATCAAGCCATAGCGCTGTATTCAATAAATTGTTTTTAATTAAAAATTCAGAATTGAACTGAAATCGTCGCCGCACGTAGGAGCCGTCGGTGTCTCTATGAAATCCGTAATCTGTTTTCTGGGGATCACCGTAAAATTTGATGGAGGCTATTTTTCCTGAAACGTGGTTCTGGTAAAACTTTCCCAAGGCATTTGGCGGGCCGTCTAAAAGCTTAAAAAGCTGTAAGTTGCGCAACAAAATGCGTGTTGTTTCCATAGCACCCGCCGCCAACACAAATACATTTGCTTCTATGGTATCGGTTTTTCCGGACCTAACATCTCTTATAAGTAATGTAGACACTTGTCCATGTTCGTTCGGTTCAGCAAAGATGCGCGCTTCTTTGCCCTCGATATAAGTAAGGTTAGTTTGGGCTTTGATCTCGTTTGCGTAGCGAACACCAAACCGGGTAGGCATGCTCCATCTTTCAATAACGCTATCTGTTATATTTCCTTCAATAAACCCCTCTGCAATTCTTTGTTTCCCTCCTACATCAACTGCACTAATATCAAAAACAGGCTTACCGCATTCAAAATAGTCGGCAGTTTTGTCTATATAGCGGCTTACTTCCTCAAACAGGGCCTTATCCCAGGTGCAGTTTTCGCCAATTGCGTCGCGTTTAGCAAAATCAACTTCGTCATACATCACACAACGGCCGCCCCATGTTGCCGAGGTGCCGCCGAGACCTTTATTGGTACATTCGTAGGGGTAATGATGGTTAACAGGGTTGGTGATCACTATGGAATCATCCAGGTCGTTCTTAGGGCCTTGATTGTTAAAGCCATACTCGAGCAATAAAACCTGTTTTTGCGGATTTGATCTGCTATATTCAAGAGCGGTAATTATTCCGGCCGGACCGCTTCCTATTACACAGAGATCGTATTTAATTGATGAAACATCTTCGGTCATTCTTTTCCTGAGTGTTATTCTGATGTTACATTATTACGCTTTTTAACTGCAACTGCCGGATTACCCGCGTAAACTGTCCATGCATCCATGTTTTTACCTGTTACTGATGCAGCGCCTAAAACACTTCCCTCTTGGCAATGCACTCCCGGCAATACTACCGCCCTGGCACATATCCACACGTACGATTCAGTTACTATCTGTTTTTTTATATACGTAAAATCAATTGATTGATAATTATGCGTGGCGCCACACAAAAAGGCTCCTTGAGAAAGTATGGTATGATGACCGAGCTTAACACCTCCCGGATTGTAGATCTCAACACCGCCGCCTATTGTAACAACTTCTTCGGTTTCTAACAGCCAGGGTGCCCAAATAATGCAATTGGGATATATATAATTACCGGCACCTATCTTAGCTCCAAACATCCGTAATATAAAGCCGCGCCACTTATGCATAGGCGCGGGGGTAAATCTGCAAAGTAAAAACCAGCTGATCATCCAAACAAGGCGTCTCACTTTGTCGGATACAGGGAATGACGGTCGTTTATAAGCGTCTTCAGCGTTAGGATCGTGAGAATAAATCATCTGTGCTATAAAGGTAAAAATAATTAGGACAAAGTGTAGCGTAGCAGGTAGGGTGCTACACCCTGCTACAAACCTGCTACACCGAATGTCCGGGTGTTACAGTTTATAAGCCCAACCCCATTTTTAAACCCTTTTTCGTTATAAAATGAGCGAGTAAAACGCCACTAAATATTTATAAAAAAATAACTCACTAAGTATTTGACATTTAATACAAAATACCTATCTTTGCCGTCCCTTAACGGGGATAACATGCCTTGAACGAAGCCCTACTGCTTCGATGGGCAACAAAAAATATTAAAATGTCAGGAATAATTGGTAAAAAAGTAGGTATGACCAGCATATTCGATGGCACAGGGAAAAACATCCCTTGTACCGTTATCGAAGCTGGCCCTTGCGTGGTAACACAAATCAAGTCTGTTGATACAGACGGGTATTCTGCCGTACAGTTAGCCTACGGTGAGAAAAAAGAGAAAAACACCTCAGGTCCGTTAAAAGGACACTTCCAAAAAGCCGGAACAACCCCAAAACGTAAGTTAGTTGAATTTAAGTCTTTTGAAGACGAGAAATCATTAGGTGACACTGTTACCGTTGAGATCTTCGCCGAAGGGGATTTTGTTGATGTGGTTGGTACCTCAAAAGGTAAAGGTTTTCAGGGTGTGGTAAAACGTCATGGTTTTGGCGGTGTGGGTATGCAAACTCACGGTCAGCACAACAGGTTACGTGCTCCGGGATCTTTGGGTGCTTCATCATGGCCATCTCGCGTATTCAAGGGAATGCGTATGGCGGGCCAAATGGGTAATGAGCGTGTAAAAGTTCAAAACTTAGAAGTTTTGAAAGTTTATGCTGATCAAAATCTTATAGTAGTTAAAGGTTCTATCCCTGGAGCCAAAGGTTCAATGGTAATAGTGGATAAATAAGATGGAAGTTAAAGTATTAAATGTATCAGGTAAAGAAACAGGTGCCAAGGTGCAGCTTCCTGAAGCTATTTTCGGTATTGAGCCTAATGATCATGCAATCTATCTGGACGTTAAGCAATTTTTAGCTAACCAACGTCAAGGTACTCATAAAGCTAAACAGCGTAATGAGATAGCAGGTTCAACCCGCAAATTATATAAACAAAAAGGCACAGGCGGTGCACGTGCCGGTAGCGTAAAATCTCCATTGTTTAATGGTGGTGGCCGTGTATTCGGTCCGCAGCCACGCGATTATAGCTTTAAGTTGAATAAAAAACTTAAAACGCTGGCTCGCTACTCTGCCTTATCATACAAAGCAAAAGATAGCAACATTATAGTTTTAGAGGATTTTAATTTTGACGCTGTCAAAACTAAAAGCTACATCAAACTGGTTGCTGATCTGCAAGCTACTGATGTTAGAACATTATTAGTATTGCCTGCTGCAAATAACAATGTGTATTTATCAAGCAGAAACTTGAAAAAAGCGAAAGTAATTACTGCCGATCAGTTAAACACTTATGATGTGTTAAACGCAGGCAAGCTTTTGTTAACCACAGGTGCTGTTAAAGTTTTGGAGGAAGCATTAGCTAAGTAATATGGAAATTTTAAGAAAACCCTTACTTACTGAAAAAGTTACTCAGTTAACTGATAAGCTTAACCGTTACGCTTTCCTGGTTCATCCAAAAGCTAACAAGATTCAGATTAAATCAGCTATTGAAGCCATGTATGGCGTTAACATTACAGCTGTAAATACCATGAGGTACGTTGGAAAACTAAAAACTCGCAATACTAAAGCCGGGCCGGTATCAGGTCGTGCTGCTACAGTGAAGAAAGCGGTTGTTACGTTGAAAGACGGTGAAACAATAGATTTTTATAGCAATATATAAATAAGGAGATGGCAGTAAAAAGATTTAAACCGGTTACGCCGGGTACCCGCTTCAGAGTAGGTGCTGATAACTCTGACATTACTACAAACGTACCTGAGAAGTCGTTAGTAGTATCTGTAAACACCAGGTCAGGCGGACGTAACAATAGCGGTAAAATGACCATGCGCTATTTAGGTGGTGGTCACAAACAGTTATACAGATTGATCGATTTTAAACGTAATAAGTTTGACATCCCCGCAACTGTTGCTACAATTGAATATGATCCAAACCGTTCAGCACGTATAGCTCTGCTACACTTTGTTGATGGCGAGAAAAGATACATGATAGCTCCGGAAGGTTTAACAGTTGGACAAACTGTTATATCCGGCGAGAATGTTGCACCGGAAGTTGGTAATACTTTACCACTAAAAACTATCCCATTGGGTTCAATCATACATAACATTGAATTGAATCCGGGTCAGGGCGGTACCATAGCACGTTCAGCAGGTACTTACGCGCAGCTTTCAGCTCGCGATGGCAAGTATGCTATCATTAAATTGCCTTCTGGCGAAACCCGCATGATCCTGGCTACTTGTTTAGCAACTATCGGCACCGTATCAAACGGCGAGAAAGCTAACGAAGTATTAGGTAAAGCAGGTAGAAAACGCTGGTTGGGTCGCAGACCAAGAGTTAGAGGTGTTGCAATGAACCCGGTAGATCACCCTATGGGTGGCGGCGAGGGCCGTGCATCAGGTGGTCATCCACGCTCACGTAAAGGTTTATTAGCTAAAGGCTACAAAACCCGCGACAAAAAGAAAACATCAGATCGTTATATCATCGAAAGAAGGAAAAAATAATGGCTCGTTCAGTAAAAAAAGGACCGTATATTGATCATAACCTGGACAGAAAAGTTCTGACCTTGAATGAATCAAATAAAAAATCAGTAGTAAAGACATGGTCTCGTCGTTCCATGATTTCTCCGGATTTCGTTGGTCATACATTCGCAGTACACAACGGTAATAAATTTATCCCTGTGTACGTAACAGAAAACATGGTTGGTCACAAGTTGGGAGAATTTGCACCAACCCGTACATTCCGCGGTCACGCAGAAAAGAAAAAATAACAGGCAATGGAAGCAACAACAAAAATTAAAAAGTCTGTATTGATCAGGCAACAAAAAGAAGCTGCTAAAGCCGAGGTAGGTGGCGCTTCTGTTGCAAAATTACAGAACTGTCCAACTTCACCACGTAAAATGCGTTTGGTGGTTGACCTGATCCGTGGCGTTAACGTTGAGAAAGCGTTATATATATTAAAATTTACTAACAAGGAAGCTGCTATTCGTGTAGAGAAACTTTTGTTATCAGCAATTAAAAACTGGGAAGCAAAAAACGAAGGCAAACGTGTTGAAGACAGCGGTTTGTTTGTAAAAGAGGTTTCAGTAGGTGGTGGCCGTATGGCTAAGAGATTACGTCCTGCACCACAAGGCCGCGGATACCGTATACGCAAGCGTTCAAACCACGTAACGCTTATTGTTGATAGTAAAAATGAAAACAACTAATTAGGAAATGGGACAAAAAGCACATCCAATAGGTAACAGATTAGGAATCATCAGAGGTTGGGATTCTAACTGGTTCGGTGGCAACAACTACTCCGATAAATTAGTTGAGGATGAAAAGATCCGCAAATACTTATCAGCCCGTATCAACAAAGGCGGTGTAGCCAAAGTTGTTATTGAGCGTACATTAAAACGCATTACGGTAACTATACACACTGCCCGTCCGGGTATTGTTATAGGTAAAGGTGGTGCCGAAGTTGACAAGATAAAAGAAGAGTTGAAAAAACTTACTAAAAAGGAAGTTCAGATCAACATTTTCGAGATAAAACGCCCTGAGCTGGATGCACAATTAGTTGCTGAAGGCGTGGCCAAACAACTGGAAGCGCGTATCTCTTTCCGTCGTGCAATGAAAACTACTATCGCTTCAACCATGAGAATGGGTGCAGAGGGTATCAAGATCATGACGTCAGGCCGTTTAGGCGGTGCGGAAATGGCGCGTAGTGAGCAATATAAAGAAGGAAGGATTCCGTTACATACCTTCCGCGCTGATATTGATTACGCATTAGCCGAAGCTTTAACTACTTATGGTAAAATAGGTGTTAAAGTATGGATTTGCAAAGGTGAGGTTTACGGCAAGCGCGACCTGTCTCCAAATATTGGAGGCACAAGCAGCGCAAGCGGTAAAGGCGGACGCCCTGAAGGCGGAGCGGGTTTCAGCAATGAACGCGGCGGCGACAGAGGTGACAGAAGAGGCGGTGGTGACCGCAGAGGTGGTGCAGGAGGTGGCGATCGCGGCAGAAGCGGCGGTGGTGCTCCAGGCAGTAACCCAAACAACCGTGGCGGTGGTAATAACCGTCCGGGTGGCCCAAATCGTGGTGGTGGCGGTAGTCGTCCCGGCGGTCCAGGCAAGAGATAATAATTAATGTAGAATAGTATCCTGACGGATATACAAGCTTAATAAAATGCTACAGCCAAAAAGAACGAAGTTCAGAAAGATGCAAAAAGGCAGGATGAAAGGTTTAGCCACCCGTGGCACTGAACTTTCATTCGGATCTTTCGGTGTTAAATCACTGGAAGCAGCCTGGATAACCAGCCGCCAGATAGAATCTGCCCGTATTGCTGTAACACGTTACATGAAACGTGAAGGCCAGGTTTGGATCAGGATTTTCCCTGACAAGCCTGTAACTAAAAAACCTGCAGAGGTACGTATGGGTAAAGGTAAAGGTGCGCCGGAATATTGGGTAGCGGTAGTTCGCCCCGGTAGGATCATTTTTGAAGCAGAAGGCGTACCACTGGAAATTGCAAAAGAGGCTTTACGCCTTGCAGCCCAGAAGTTGCCGGTACAAACAAAATTTGTAGTACGTAAAGACTACGTAGAAGCATAAACAAGTAGTTAGCAGTTTTGAGTTTGCAGTTATCAGTTTGGATAAAGGAAGCTTAGAACTAACAACTCAAAAAACTAACAAGAACAATGAAGAACTCAGAAATTTTAGAGCTCGCAACTGAAGAGTTGGTAGCAAAATTGGGCGAGGAAAGGGCAAACCTTACCAAACTTAAATTTGCTCACGCGGTTTCGGCCATAGAAAATCCAAGCCGTATAACAAAAGTACGCAAGGAGATCGCTCGCTTAAATACTGAATTAACCAAGCGTAAAGCGGCGAAAGCTTCTGAACAAAATTAATTTTTTACGCGTCGAGAAAAATGGAAAGAAATTTAAGAAAAACACGTACCGGCCTGGTAGTTAGCAATAAAATGGAGAAATCTATTGTTGTAGCTGTTGAGCGGAAGGTGAAGCACCCGATCTATGGTAAGTTCGTAAAGAAAACTACCAAGTTTATGGCACATGACGAAGCTAACACTTGTGGTGTTGGTGATACCGTATTGATTATGGAAACTCGTCCGCTGAGCAAAAATAAAAATTGGAGATTAGTTCAAATTTTAGAAAGAGCTAAATAAGATGGTACAACAGGAATCAAGATTAAATGTAGCTGACAACAGCGGAGCTAAAGAAGTTTTAGTGATCCGTGTGTTAGGCGGTACCGGTAAAAGATATGCCTCAATAGGTGACAAGATAGTAGTAACTGTAAAAAGCGCGCTGCCATCAGGTAACATTAAAAAAGGTACAGTATCAAAAGCCGTAGTGGTTAGAACCAAAAAAGAGATTCGCAGAAAAGACGGTTCATATATCCGTTTTGACGATAACGCGGCTGTTTTATTGAATAACCAGGATGAGCCGAGAGGCACACGTATCTTCGGCCCTGTTGCAAGAGAATTGCGTGAGAAACAATTTATGAAAATTGTATCATTAGCACCGGAGGTATTGTAACATGGAAAAGAAAAACAGAGCAATTAAACTGAAGATCCGTAAAGGAGATTTAGTTAAAGTAATAGCCGGAGATTCAAAAGGATCACAAGGCAAAATTGTGGAAATAATAGTTGATAAAAATCGTGCTATTGTTGAAGGTGCCAACATGGTATCTAAACACACTAAACCAAATGCAGCTAACCCTAATGGCGGTATTGTAAAGCAGGAAGCTGCTATACATATTTCAAACCTGGCATTGGTTGATCCTAAAACAGGAGCAACAACCCGTGTTGGCCGTAAGAAAAACGATGCCGGTAAATTAGTTAGAGTAGCAAAAAAATCAGGGGAGGAAATTAAGTAATGGCCGAGTCAACTTACACACCAAGATTAAAATCAAAATACAAGGAAGAGATACGTACTACGCTGAAAGACAAATTTCAGTACAAAAGCGTAATGCAGGTTCCTAAATTGGAGAAGATTGCCATCAACCAGGGTGTTGGCGGTGCTACTACCGATAAGAAACTGATTGAAAACACTATTACCGAGTTAACTACAATTACCGGTCAGCTGGCTGTTTCATCAAAATCTAAAAAGGATATCTCTAACTTCAAATTGCGTAAAAACATGCCGGTAGGTGTACGCGTTACTTTGCGCGACAATACCATGTATGAGTTCCTTGATCGTTTGATTTCTGTAGCTCTGCCACGTATCCGCGATTTCAAAGGTATTAATGACAAAGGTTTTGACGGAAGAGGTAATTATACTTTAGGTATTACCGAGCAAATTATCTTCCCAGAGATCAACATTGATAAAATTAACAAAATACAAGGTATGGATATTACCTTTGTAACCTCGGCAACTAACGATGTTGAAGCATTAGAGTTACTGAAACAATTTGGTTTACCATTCAAAAATCAAAATAACAATGGCTAAAGAAGGCGTAAAAGCACGCGAAATTAAACGTGCCAAATTAGTAGCTAAATATGCTGAAAAAAGAGCAGCGTTAAAAGAAGCTGGTGACTGGGTTGCATTAGATGCATTGCCTAAGGCATCATCTCCAGTAAAACTGCACAACCGTTGCAAATTAACTGGCCGCCCACGTGGTTATATGCGCCAGTTCGGTATTTCGCGTGTTACTTTCCGCGAAATGGCACTGGAAGGCAAGATCCCGGGGGTTAAAAAAGCTTCTTGGTAATAAAAATATAGTAGCAAGTATTTAGTATCAAGTAACAAGATAAAAACAGTCTTGATACCTGATACTTACTACTTGATACTCAAAAAAGAATTAACCGATGAAAGGTCGCCCGGAGGGCCGGGAAGGAAACCATCATCACAAACAATAAATAATGAATACAGATCCAATCGCAGATTATCTTACACGAGTAAGGAATGCTATTAAAGCCAACCACAGGGTTGTTGAAATTCCTGCATCGAACCTTAAAAAAGAGATCACTAAAGTTCTTTTTGACAAAGGTTACATTGCAAACTATAAGTTTGAGGATAATGGTCCGCAAGGCACAATTAAAGTAGCTTTAAAGTACCATCCAATAACTAAAATTCCAGCTATCCGTTCAATTGAGCGCATAAGCCGCCCTGGTTTACGCAGATACGCAGGTATGGACACCATGCCACGCGTATTAAATGGTTTAGGTATCGCCATCCTGTCAACTTCTAAAGGTGTAATGACCGATAAAGAAGCTAAGCAGTTAAATGTTGGTGGTGAGGTTTTATGCTACGTATATTAATAGGAGGAATTAAGCAATGTCAAGAGTAGGAAAATCACCAATTGCAATACCTGCAGGCGTTACAATCACAGTATCAGATGATAATGTGGTAACTGTAAAAGGCCCTAACGGTCAGTTGCAACAAGCGGTTGACACCGATATAAAAATTGTACAGGAAGGTAGCGAACTATTAGTTCAGCGCCCAACTGAGCAAAAACGCCACAAAGCATTGCACGGTTTATACCGTTCATTGATAAACAACATGGTTGTTGGCGTAACTACAGGTTACAAAGTTGTTCAGGAGTTGGTAGGTGTGGGTTACCGCGCAACCAATACCGGTAACACATTAGACCTTGTATTAGGTTACTCTCACCACTATGTGTTTGAGTTACCAAAAGAAATTAAAGTTTCAACTACTGCTGATAAGGGTAAAAACCCAACCATCATTCTGGAATCAAACGATAAGCAGTTGATAGGCCAGGTAGCGGCAAAAATACGCTCGTTACGTGCTCCTGAACCATACAAAGGTAAAGGTATCAAGTTTGCAGGCGAAGTATTAAGAAGAAAAGCAGGTAAATCAGCATCTAAAAAATAATCGTCATGGCAGCTAAAGCGAAATTATCAAGAAGAGACAGAATTAAAATGGGTATCAGGAAGCGCCTGTCAGGTTCTTCAGCCCGTCCGCGTTTGTCAGTGTACAGAAGCAATAAAGGCATTTATGCGCAGATCATTGACGATGTTAACGGTAAAACACTTGTATCAGCATCATCTTTATCAAAAGAGTTTACTGCTGATGGTACCAAGTCAGACCAATCAGTAGCCGTAGGTAAACTGGTAGCTCAAAAAGCTATCGCAGCCGGTATTGTTGATGTGGTTTTTGACAGAAACGGTTACCTTTATCATGGTCGTGTTAAATCACTGGCCGAAGGTGCACGCGAAGGTGGTTTAAACTTTTAATCAGTAGGAAGAAAAGAAATGTCAACAATTAACATAAAAAGAGTAAAAACCAGCGAGATCGAATTAAAAGATCGTTTGGTTAGCATACAGCGTGTAGCCAAAGTAACCAAAGGTGGCCGTACTTTCAGCTTCTCAGCTATCGTAGTGGTAGGTGATGAGCAAGGGGTAGTCGGTTACGGTTTAGGTAAAGCTAAAGAGGTTACCGAAGCTATTGCAAAAGGTATTGATGATGCCAAAAAGAACCTGGTAAAAGTTCCGATCATCAATGGTACTGTACCTCATGAGCAAATAGGAAAATTCTCTGGCGGTTTTGTATTTATAAAACCAGCTGCTAACGGTACCGGCGTAATTGCAGGCGGTGCAATGCGTGCAGTATTAGAGAGTGCCGGTGTACACAACGTATTGGCAAAATCAAAAGGCTCGTCAAACCCGCACAACGTGGTTAAAGCAACCGTATCTGCATTATCGCAACTGCGCGATGCTAACACAGTAGCGCAACAACGCGGCATTAGTTTAGGAAAAGTATTTAACGGATAATCAGACATGGCAAAGATCAAGATAACTCAGATCAAAAGCGTGATCGATAGAAGTGAGCGCCAAAAAAGAACAGTGGAAGCACTGGGCTTGAAGAAAATAAACCACAGCGTGGAAGTTGAAGCTACTGCAGCTATTATTGGTATGGTTAGAAAAGTTAACCACCTTGTAGCGGTAGAAAACATTTAATATCATGAACTTAAATAATTTAAAACCTGCAGAAGGTTCTACTAAAAATAGAAAAAGAATTGGTCGTGGTACAGGTTCTGGCCGTGGTGGTACATCAACACGTGGTCATAAAGGTGCCGGTTCACGCTCAGGTACAAGCCGTAAAATAGGCTTTGAAGGTGGCCAAATGCCATTGCAACGCCGTGTACCTAAGGTTGGATTTAAAAACCCTAACCGTGTAGAGTACGTTGGTGTAAACCTTGATGTTTTACAAGGCTTAATTGAAAAATATTCAATAGCGACAATTGATCTTTCAACTTTAAAAGATCATGGTTTGGCATCAAAGAACGACAAGGTTAAAATTTTAGGCCGTGGCGAACTTACAGCCAAAGTAGAAGTTACCGCACATGCATTTACCGCTACCGCGCAAAAAGCAATTGAGGCTGCTGGTGGCACCATAGTTAAGCTATAAAATTTCTATGAAGAAATTCATCACCACATTATCCAATATCTGGAAAATTGAGGATCTAAGAGTGCGTATAACTAACACACTCTTATTTCTTTTAATATACCGTGTAGGGGCATTCGTGCGCCTTCCGGGTGTAGACGCAGCGCAAACTGATACTAATCAGGCCACCGGTTTGGTTGGTTTATTAAACATGTTTGCGGGCGGTTCTTTCTCGCGTATATCTATTTTCGCGTTAGGTGTTATGCCTTATATCTCTGCATCCATCGTGATGCAGTTGTTGGGTATAGCAGTTCCTTATTTTGCTAAAATGCAAAAGGAGGGCGAAAGTGGCCGTAACAAGATCAACCAGTGGACACGTTACCTTACTATTTTTATAACTGCAGTACAGGCGGTGGCTTACTTGAACTCTCAGGTAACAGCTAATGAGATATTGATATCCAACCCGATGTTTACCATTATGAATACCATGGTATTAACCGCGGGTACATTATTTGTAATGTGGTTAGGCGAGAAAATTACAGATAAAGGTATTGGCAATGGTATTTCATTGATCATTATGGTGGGTATTATTGCCCAGTTGCCGAGTGCATTTTTTGCTGAGTTTGAAAACCGTACAACCGGTACAGGTGGTTTAATTGCGTTTATTGTGGAATTGGTAGCTTTAATAGGTGTGGTAATGTTTACCATACTTATTGTGCAGGGAACCCGCAAAATAGCGGTTCAGTATGCTAAACGTATTGTTGGCAATAAACAGTATGGCGGCGTTCGTCAGTACATTCCTTTAAAGGTGAATGCTGCCGGGGTTATGCCTATAATATTTGCCCAGGCGCTTATGTTTATACCTGCTACCATAGGTTCGTTTTTTCCAAACGCACAATCAAACAGCATTCTGATACAATTATCCAATTATACTTCGTGGTTACACAACGGCCTGTTGGCTATATTGATCATCGTATTTACTTATTTTTATACGGCTATCACGGTTAATCCGAAGCAAATGTCGGACGACATGAAAAAGAATGGCGGGTTTATTCCCGGCATAAAACCAGGCCTTCCAACAGAAAGTTTCATTGACGGTGTTATTTCAAAGATCACCCTGCCGGGCTCAGTATTTTTAGCTATCATAGCTATTATACCGGCTGTTGCCAACATGGTAGGTATAAACAACCTGTTTGCACGGTTCTTTGGCGGTACTTCGCTTATCATTCTTGTAGGTGTTGTGTTAGATACCTTACAACAGATAGAAAGCCACTTGTTAATGCGCCACTATGACGGGTTAATGAAAACGGGCAGAATAAAAGGACGTTCGGCTATGCCAGCCGCTGCCGGAACAACTCCGACAGTCATATAATACGCATGTCAAAGATCATTTATAAGTCTGCCGAAGAAATAGAACTGATAAGAGAGAGCGCACAACTGGTTGCAAAAACACATGGCGAAGTAGCCAAAGTTATAGGGCCGGGTGTGCGAACTATTGATCTGGATAAATTAGCTGAAACCTATATACGCGATAACGGCGGTGTCCCTGCATTTTTAAACTACGGTGGTTTCCCTTATTCGCTTTGTATTTCCCTGAATGATCAGGTGGTACATGGCTTCCCGGGAAAGTACGAGTTGAAGGACGGTGATATCGTATCTGTTGATTGTGGTGTAATACTTAATAAATACTACGGCGATTCTGCTTTCACCTTTGCCATTGGCGAGATAAGCGAGCAAGCTAAAACGCTTTTGCGTGTTACACGCGAGTGCCTTGACAAAGGAATTGAAAAGGCAGTTGCAGGAATGCGCGTTGGCGACATTGCGTATGCAGTGCAGGAACATGCTGAGAAGCATGGTTTCGGGGTAGTTAGGGAGTTAGTTGGGCACGGTGTAGGAACCAGATTACATGAAAAGCCCGAAGTGCCTAATTATGGTAAACGCGGAGCTGGGGTGAAGCTGGAAGAAGGGATGGTGATTGCCATTGAGCCAATGATAAATGCAGGCCGCGCCGGTGTTAAGTTTTGGGATGATGGCTGGACAGTATCAACGGTTGATGGAAAACCATCGGCACATTTTGAGCATACTGTAGCAATACGCAAGGGTAAAGCCGATATATTATCATCGTTTGATTACGTTGATAATGTTTTAAAAGAAAAAACAAATAATTAAAAATATTTTATTAATTTTGCGTCCCGCTTTTGGGGCGGATAATTTAGTAATAATCAGTAAAATATGGCAAAACAATCTTCGATTGAACAAGATGGTACAATTCGGGAGGCGTTATCAAACGCTATGTTCAGAGTTGAACTTGAAAACGGTCATGAGATTATTGCGCACATATCAGGTAAAATGCGGATGCACTACATCAAAATTTTACCTGGTGACAAAGTAAAGTTGGAAATGAGCCCGTATGATTTGTCAAAAGGGCGTATTACATACAGATATAAATAATAAGCGAGATGAAAGTTAGAGCATCCATAAAAAAACGTAGCGCTGATTGCAAGATCATTCGTCGTAACGGCAAACTTTACGTTATCAACAAAAAGAACCCTAAGTTCAAACAACGTCAGGGATAATTAGAAAACGGTAACAATTCGTACAACGGTAGCCGCCGTTCGGTTGTTACATAAAAAAACAAAACAAATATGGCAAGGATTTCAGGTATTGATTTACCAAAGAACAAAAGAGGCGAGATAGGCCTAACCTACATTTACGGTATTGGCCGTTCAACTGCTCAGGATATTTTAACCAAAGCAGGTATTGATTTCAACACTAAAGTGCAGGATTGGAGTGACGATCAGCTAACAGCTATTCGTACTATTATCAACGACGAGATAAAGGTGGAGGGAGCGCTTCGTTCGGAAGTTCAGCTTAACATCAAACGCTTAATGGATATTGGTTGTTACCGCGGTACACGCCATCGTAAAGGTTTGCCTCTGCGTGGTCAGCGTACTAAGAACAACTCACGTACCCGTAAAGGAAAACGTAAAACAGTTGCTAACAAAAAGAAAGCTACTAAATAGTAAATAGTGATTGGTGATTGGTGAGTAGTGATACTGGGCCATTGCCAGGAATAAATAAATTAAAACGATTAGCGGGTCCGAATTATTCAGTAATTCAGTAATTCACTAAATCAGTAATTAAACAAGAAAATGGCTAAAGCTAAAAAAGTAACCAAAAAGCGTATTGTGATTGTTGAAGCCGTTGGCGAAGCACACATCAACGCTACCTTCAACAACATTATCATAACGCTAACCAACAAAACCGGTCAGGCTATATCATGGTCATCAGCCGGTAAAATGGGTTTTAAGGGTTCTAAGAAGAACACCCCTTATGCTGCTGGTCAGGCTGCTGCCGATTGCGGTAAAGCTGCTTATGATCTGGGTTTGCGTAAAGTTGAGGTATTTGTAAAAGGTCCTGGATCTGGTCGCGAGTCGGCTATCCGTACCCTGCAAACTACAGGTATTGAGGTTACTACTATAAAGGACATTACCCCGCTTCCGCACAACGGTTGCCGTCCATCAAAAAGAAGAAGAGTTTAATTAATCAATTTTTTAAAGCTAAGATTCAGCGGCTGCGGGCCGTTTGATACTTTAAAAACAACAAATAATGGCAAGATATACAGGTCCAAAATCAAAAATTGCACGCCGTTTCCGTGAGCCCATCTTCGGTCCGGATAAAGCGTTAGAAAGAAAAAACTACGGCCCTGGTATGCATGGCGCTTCCAAAAGAAGAGGCAAGCAATCAGAGTACGCAGTACAGTTAATGGAGAAACAAAAGGTAAAATACACTTATGGTGTATTAGAGCGTCAGTTCGAGAACCTGTTTCACCGTGCTTCTGCTAAAGAAGGCATCACCGGCGAAAACTTGTTAAAGTTTTTAGAGGCCCGTTTAGATAACGTGGTATTCCGTTTAGGTATTGCCCCAACACGTTCTGGTGCACGCCAATTGGTAGGTCACAAACACATTAACGTTAACGGAAATGTAGTGAACATTGCTTCTTACCAGGTAAAAGCGGGCGACGTAATTTCGGTTCGCGAGAAATCAAAATCTTTGGAGGCCATTACTGCTTCGGTAGCTGGCAGAAGAATAAATAAGTATAGCTGGTTTGAGTGGGATGCTGCCAATTTAACAGGGAAGTTCCTTAACTATCCAAACCGCGATGAGATTCCTGAAAACATCAAGGAAAACCTTATCGTCGAGTTGTACTCTAAATAAGATATGAGAATTGGGACATGAGATTTGAGATAAAATTCAAATCTCATTTTTCAGTTTCATAACTAAACTTAAATAAACTGTGATTTAGGTATAAGAAAGGGGTCTCAAATCCCGCATCTCATATCTCAAATCTATTAGCAATCAAACAATAAATAAAGGATATAAATGGCAATTTTAGCATTTCAAAAACCAGACAAGGTTATCATGCAGAAATCGACTGATTTTGAGGGTACGTTTGAGTTTCGTCCGTTAGAACCAGGCTTCGGTGTAACCATTGGTAATGCTCTGCGTCGTATCTTACTTTCATCGCTTGAAGGTTTTGCAATCACTTCTGTACGTTTCTCAGGGGTTACGCATGAGTTTTCAACTATAAAGGGTGTTGTTGAAGACGTTACCGAAATCATATTAAATCTGAAACAAGTTAGGTTTAAAAAATCAGGTGATTCTGGCGACAGCGAGAAAGTTTTCGTGATCATCAATGGTCAGGACGCTTTCAAAGCCGGCGATATTACCAAGTTCTCAAACAACTTTACTGTTTTGAATCCGGATATGGTTATCTGTAACATGGATTCTTCAGTAACACTTGAAGTTGAATTTACCATCAACAAAGGCCGTGGTTATGTACCAAGCGAAGAGAATAAAAACCCCGATGCGAACGTTGGCGTAATTGCTATTGATTCCATCTACACCCCGATAAAGAACGTTAAATATACCATCGAGAACTATCGTGTTGAGCAAAAAACCGACTATGAAAAATTAGTTTTGGATATTGCTACTGATGGTTCTATTCATCCTGAAGATGCGCTTAAAGAGGCTGCTAAGATATTGATCCAGCACTTTATGCTATTCAGCGACGAAAACATGATGCTGGAAGCACAAGCTAAAGAAGAGACTAAAGAGGTTGACGAGGAAATTTTACACATGCGTAAGATCCTTAAAACTGAATTGGTTGATCTTGATCTTTCTGTTCGCGCATTAAACTGCTTAAAAGCAGCTGATATCCGCAGCCTGGCTGACCTGGTATCATATGATGTTGCAGACATGCTGAAATTCAGAAACTTTGGTAAAAAATCGTTAACAGAAATTCAGGACCTTGTTAAATCAAAAGGGTTATCTTTTGGTATGAACCTGGCTAAATTTAAGTTAGACGAAGAATAATATTTTGATTAGAGGTTGAAGATTTTAAAATAATCTTTAACCTCTTGTCATTTATAAAGGTTGGAGAGGTGCTAGTGACTAATCTCCGATCTCTAATTAACTAATCACTACAACCGCGTAATTCCGAGGGCTTGACGATAAAACGCCGCCCAACGGTATGCACGTGCCACAAACAAAAAAACAATGAGACACGGTAAAAAAGTAAACCACCTGGGCCGTACTAACACCCACCGCAAGGCAATGTTAGCTAACATGGCTACCTCGCTTATCTTACATAAGCGCATTACAACTACATTAGCTAAAGCAAAAGCTTTACGCGTTTATGCAGAGCCTATTTTAACAAAATCAAAAGACGATACTACACACTCACGTCGTACTGTATTTAGCTACCTGCAGGATAAAGACGCAGTTTCTATCCTGTTCCGCGATATCGCTCCTAAAATTGCTGATCGTCCGGGAGGTTATACCCGTATCATCAAAATGGAAAACCGTTTAGGTGACAACGCTGAAATGGCAATAATTGAATTAGTAGATTATAACACAGTTTACGGTAAAGGCGATGCTGCGGTTGCTAAAAAATCAACCCGTCGTCGTGGTGGTAAAGGTAAAGCAGATGTTGCTGTTGCACCGGCTAAAGAAGATGTTGCTTTTGCAGCTCCTGTAGCTGAAGAAGTAACCGAAGCTCCTGAAGCAGAAGTTGAAGAAACTCCGGTTGCTGAAGTTGCTGAAGAAACTCCGGTTGCTGAAGTTGCTGAAGAAACTGCTGCACCTGCTGCAGAAGAAGCTCCTGAAGCACCAGCTAAAAACGAAGAAAACGCAGAGAAAGGCGAATAATTCACCTTTTTATTATACAGAAAAGCCCGCGATTTATCGCGGGCTTTTTTTGTATGCAGGGAATACCCCACAAAAAATCCCGGCAGCCTTTCAGCATACCGGGAACCCTAAAACAAAAAATATATTAATGTACGGCTACAGCCTCTGCCTCTATCTCGTACACATAACCCAACTTGCGCGGATCATTAGCGCTAACGCCAAGATCTTTTATCAAACCTGTTGAGATATCCACTATCCAACCATGTACAGCCAGGTCGTCGCGCTCTTTCCACGCGTTTTGTATAATGGTGGTTTTGCAAAGGTTATAAGCCTGTTCCATCACATTTAGCTCAACCAGGCGGTTAACCTTTTGTTCCTGGTCGGTAATGCGATCCAGCTCGTGGCTGTGCAGGCGGTAAACATCTTTAATATGGCGCAGCCAGTTATCTATCAACCCGAATTGTTTGTTGGTTAAAGCAGCTGCTACCCCGCCGCAGCCATAGTGGCCGGCTACAATTACGTGCTTTACTTTTAAAACGTTAACCGCGTAGTCTAATACGCTAAGCATGTTCATATCAGTATGCACACATACGTTGGCAATGTTACGGTGCACAAACACTTCGCCGGGTTTTGTGCCGGTAACTTCGTTAGCAGGTACCCGGCTGTCTGCACACCCTATCCATAATACTTCAGGGCTTTGGCCTTTTGCAAGGGTTGTGAAAAAATCCGGATCTTCCTGAAGTCTTTTATCTACCCATGCACGGTTACCTGATAGTAATTTGGTATAACTTTCAGTATTGGCCAATTGTAATTTATATTTCTCGGAAGTACTTATTCCGTTATTATTATTTTTCATCGTAAAATCTTATTTAAGTTCGTTTAACAGGTCCTTCATTTTCGGTACGTCGTACCTGTCCTTAATGTTTTCAAGTGATACTATAATGCCTTTTGTAAAAGCGTTATGCTTAAAGTTATGTATGATCTCCAGTACATCCGGATCAATATATCTTGATGCGGAGCCGTCAATAACAACTTCGGTTTCTTTCGGAATATTGGTAAGTGTTACCTGTATGGCTGCCTTATTCAGAAAGGAAACTTCCTCTGCTAACCGTATGCGTATTTTCTTACCGTTACTTTCAATATGGTAGAAATACGAGTTACGTAAGTTGGTTAAAAGCAGGAAGAATATAGCCACCACCATACCAATGCCAACGCCTTTTAACAGGTCGGTAAAATAAATGGCCACAATGGTTACCACAAAAGGGATAAATTGCGGCAGGCCCTTGTGCCACATGTGTTTAAATAAACCAATACGCGCCAGTTTATAACCTGTCATCAAAAGTATTGCTGCCAGGCACGACAGAGGTATCATATTAAGCAACATTGGGATGGTTAGCAGCGATATCAATAGCAAAAAGCCGTGAATTATAGCGCTCACCTTTGTACGGGCACCCGCGTTAACGTTTGCTGATGACCGAACAATAACCGCCGTCATTGGCAGTCCACCTAACATAGCGCTTACTATGTTACCGGTACCCTGTGCCAGTAATTCCCTGTTGGTTGGCGATACCCTTTTTATAGGGTCTATCTTATCAACAGCCTCTAAACTTAACAGCGTTTCTAAACTGGCTACTACGGCAAAAGTTACCGCCATTAAAAAAACGTCCATCCTCCCAATTTGTGTAAAGTCCGGCGATCTGAACAGACCAAAAAACTCCCCCGCGCTTTTTACAACAGGTATGTTTACCATCTGCTTTTCGCGAAGGCCGAAGTCTGTTCCGTTAAACACCAGTCCTAAAACAATGCCGGCAACCACAACCAATAACGGTGCTGGCACCAGGGCCAGTTTTTTTACTTTAGGCCAGTAAATTAATATGGCCAATGATACCATGGTAATAATAACAGCGCCATAATTTATTTTAGATAGCGCTATCATTACCCCCGAAAAGGTATTATGCTGATCAGTTTGCGTAAAACCTTCATCCCCTTCAAAGTCGGCATCATATCCCACCGCGTGCGGAAACTGTTTCATAATAAGGATAATGCCAATAGCAGCCAGCATGCCTTCAATTACTGATGAAGGGAAGTAATTGGCTATTGTACCTGCTTTTATTAAACCGAATATGAGTTGCATAACGCCGGCCAGAAAAACGGCAAGCAGGAATGTCTCGTAGGAGCCTAAGCTTGTAATAGAATTTAATACAATTACGGTTAAGCCGGCTGCGGGCCCGGCAACGCTAAGTTGCGAACCGCTTATCATGCCTACTACAATGCCGCCAACAATACCGGTAATTAAGCCCGCAAATAAGGGTGCGCCCGATGCAAGCGCAATGCCTAAACATAAGGGCAGCGCAACAAGGAATACCACGATACTTGACGGGATGTCCTTTTTAAGGTTTTTAGGAAGAAAATATTTTTTTATATTAAGGAAGCCAGCAATGCCTCCATTCTGCTGTGATTGCATAACAATGTTTTAGTTAAATTTTAGTAAATAGGCATACATGCCGGGAGAATGCCCGGCTTAATTTAACTAAACGTTGGGAGGGGGCGTGGGAACCACCTTATGATATAGCCTTATGGCTAAGGCCTTTTCCTTATTATGTAGTCTGTTGGTTTCAACTAATAAGGGTTTGTAGTCAAAAAAGCTGTAAATGTGTTCGTCAAAGCCTTTCTTTTCTTTAAAGGAATCTTTGTCGGTATTGTCTTTTTCACCTTTGGTCTCTTGCTCAAGCTGCATAATTACTGATGCGGCTACTTTAGCGTCGAGCATGGAAAATATAGGAATAACCGATATTATCATCTTTGTAGAAAAGACGACAATAAACAGCAAACTTGCAAAAGTTCTTTTATTCCAGTTGTTCATTCGTTACAAATATATAAAAATCTGCTCCCGCAAATTGTAAATCATTTGTGTCAACATCTATTTTTAAAATTAGTTGACTTTTTTTATCAATAAATTAGGTGCAACGCGCTTAAAACGTTTTATGCCTAACTTATATTATAACAGGCATAATTACTATTTTTAGCGTTGCACATAATTAAACAGCCATAGTGAATAGCAAGAAAGACCAATTAAATCAGAAGCGCCGTGATGCGCTGGCAGGCGGAGGGCAGGCACGGATTGAAAGCCAGCACAAGAAAGGGAAGCTAACAGCGCGCGAGCGTTTACATTTTTTAATGGATGAAGGCTCATTTCAGGAGATAGGAATGCTGGTTAACCATCGGTCTGTTGATTTTGGTATGGAGAAGGAAAAGTATCCCGGCGACGGTGTTGTTACCGGTTATGGTACCATTAACGGGCGCCTGGTATATGTTTTCTCGCAGGATTTTACCGTTTTTGGCGGCTCGCTTTCTGAAACGCATGCCGAAAAAATATGTAAGATAATGGACATGGCGCTTAAAAACGGCGCCCCGGTGGTTGGATTAAATGATTCGGGTGGAGCACGAATACAGGAGGGAGTGGTATCATTAGGGGGCTACGCTGATATATTTTACCGCAATACAATGGCATCGGGCGTGGTGCCGCAAATTTCGGCTATTATGGGCCCATGCGCAGGGGGCGCTGTTTATTCCCCCGCTATTACTGATTTTATTTTGATGGTTGAGCACACGTCGTATATGTTTGTTACCGGGCCCAATGTAGTGAAAACCGTTACACATGAAGTAGTAACATCCGAAGAGTTAGGCGGTGCCAATACTCACGCAAGCAAATCAGGCGTTACACATTTCGCCTGTGCTAATGAGATCGATGCTATTCAAAATGTAAAGAAACTACTATCATACATGCCGCAAAATTGCGAAAGCATTGCTCCGCCCCTGCCTTATGACGCACAAGATGAAATGCGGCCCGAACTGGATAACCTGCTTCCGCAAGCTGCCTCGCAACCCTATGATGTGCGGGAAGTAATAGGCCAGGTGATTGATTCGGATAGTTTTTTGGAAGTTCATAAAGATTTTGCGGAAAACCTGGTGGTGGGATTTGCGCGCCTGGCAGGCCGAAGTATAGGTATAGTTGCCAATCAGCCTGCCTTTTTAGCAGGAGTGTTAGATAGACACGCATCTGTAAAAGGCGCACGCTTTGTACGTTTTTGCGATAGTTTTAATATTCCCCTGTTGGTTTTTGAAGATGTGCCCGGCTTTTTACCGGGGACAGACCAGGAATGGAACGCTATTATTACCAACGGTGCCAAGCTGCTTTACGCTTTTTGCGAAGCTACGGTGCCCCGTGTTACTGTGATATTACGTAAAGCTTACGGTGGTGCTTATGATGTGATGAACTCAAAGCATATAGGCGCTGATATGAACTACGCCTGGCCATCGGCAGAGATAGCCGTAATGGGCGCAAAAGGCGCGGCTGAAATTATTTTTAAGCGCGAGATAAACGCTGCTGCCGATCCGGAAACGAAATGGAGAGAAAAAGAAGCGCTGTATTCAGAGATATTTGCCAATCCGTATCGCGCAGCCGAACGGGGATTTATTGACGAGGTAATAGAACCTGCCGAAACGAGGCTTAAATTGATACATGCTTTTAAAATGCTGGAGAACAAAGTGGTGAATAACCCGCGCAAGAAACACGGAAATATTCCGTTATAACAACGCTACAGCATAAAGATCAATACATTACTGAAATATATAAATGAAAAGAATGAGAATTATCAGAAAATTAACGCTTGCAATATGTTTGTCTATACCACTGTTGGCATCAGCTCAGGAAGGGAAAAAACCGGTATCAGGCTGGCAAAACCTCGATCTTAAAACTGATTCCGTATTTGGTATCAGCACAGAAAAAGCTTATAACGAATTATTAAAAGGAAAAAAACATACTACGGTTTTGGTAGCCGTAATTGATGGTGGTGTTGATACCGCACACGAGGATTTGAAAGATGTGCTATGGATAAACCCGAAAGAGAAAGCGAATGATAACATAGACAATGATAAAAACGGATACGTTAACGATGTGCACGGCTGGAATTTTATTGGATCGGCTAAAGGAAATGTGCAGTATGATAATTTAGAGATAACCCGTTTGTTACGTAACTATAAAAGAAGATTTGCTGCGCTGGATACCAATAAGCTGACCGGCGCTGATGTTGCAGCTTTTGCCGAATACAAAAACATAAATGCCGAGGTTAATAAAGACATAGCCACAGCCAGGCAAAGCTTTACAGGGGTGAACAATTTTAAGGTGGCGTTAGACAATATTTTGGCTGCTATCGGCAAGAAAGATCCAACCGCCGACGAATTGGTTAAATATCAACCTAAAAACAGCGCCGAAACGCGGGTGCAAAAAACAGTGCTGAGTTATCTGCCTGATTATAAAAACGTAAGCGATTTTATTGAAAAGGAAATAATGCCCGCGTGGGATCATTACAATGAACAACTGGAATATAATTACAATATTGATTTTGATCCCCGTAATATAGTAGGCGACAATTATGCCGACGTTAATGAACGTTTTTATGGCAACACTGACATTACCGGCCCAAATGCCGATCACGGCTCGCACGTTTCGGGCATCATTGGTGCTAACAGGACCAACGGAATAGGTATTCAAGGCGTTGCTGACGACGTTAAGATAATGGGTGTTCGCACCGTACCAACCGGCGATGAGCGTGATAAAGATGTGGCCAACGCTATACGATATGCAGTTGCCAATGGTGCACGCGTTATCAACATGAGTTTCGGCAAATCCTATTCGTACAATAAAAAAATTGTTGATGACGCGGTTAAATACGCCATGAGCAAGGATGTATTGATAATACATGCCGCCGGTAACGACAATAACAATACAGAGAAAGAGAATAATTTTCCGAGCCGCGTATATGAAGATAAAAGCGGAAAGGCGCAGGCCTGGATAGAAGTAGGTGCATCTGGCCCGAAAAATGACCTTACATTAAAGGCTTCATTTTCTAATTACGGAAAAACCAGTGTCGACGTTTTTGCTCCCGGTGTTGATATCAACTCAACTACCCCGGGTTCAAAGTATGCCTTACATAACGGCACAAGCATGGCGGCACCGGTAGTTGCAGGTTTAGCAGCGCTAGTTCGCTCTTATTACCCTAAACTAACTGCTTTGCAGGTTAAGGATATCATTTTAAGATCAGTAGAAAAGGTAGATCATAAAGTAACATTAACAGAAGGAAAAGAGAGCCGTGAAGTTGCTTTTGATGAGCTTTGCGCAACAGGTGGTATTGTGAGTGCTTATAATGCGCTAAAACTGGCGGCAACTTATAAATAGAGGAATGGTTTATACCATATTTCATTCAATCCAGCCATTCTAAACTTGCCAATTTTTGTTCCGGTGCCGGAGCAAAAATTGGCAAGTTTTCAAAATTCTGATAATCAGTTATTTAGTAAGATTTTACAGCTAAATTTCCTGACTTATAAGTCGCTTCGCTTTGTTCCGCTTGATTTTCTAAAACCATAATAGTCAATTAATTACAGAAACAGGTGTTCCGGTGTGTTCCGCTTGTTCCGGAACAAGCCCTCGAAGAGAAAAAAGCGAGTCAACAGTTTAAATGATGGTATCTATAGAACAAATACGACCCGAACTGACATGGCGCCTGCGACGGGATGTATTATATCCCGATGAGCCACTTTACCAAATGGAAATGGAAGAGGATAATCATGGCTATCATTTTGGCGCGTTTGCGGATAACCAACTTGTAGCTGTGGTTTCTATATTCCCAAAAGACGATGATTTCCAGTTCCGCAAGTTTGCTGTAGCGCCTGAAGCACAGGGCCAAGGGGTAGGCGAAGCGTTGCTTCAATACATTACCAATTTTGCTATAAATGAAGGTGGCCAGCGCTTATGGTGCAACGCCCGAGTATCGGCAATAGGGTTTTATGCTAAGTATGGTTTCAGGCAAACCGGCACTACTTTCAATCGTAATGGTTTTAACTACGAGATAATGGAAAAGCTCATTAAAAATTAAGAACATTATATGTATGGCTTTGTTATATTTGCTTTCGGCCGTTTAAGGGCCAAAAAGCCGAATACGATATGTCTAAAAAGAAATCCGAAAAGCAACCTCATGTTGCAGTTGTAACCGATAAATCATTATCATTTCTCGAAAAATACATTAACAATGCTTCGCCCACCGGTTTTGAGTGGAAAGGGCAGCAGCTGTGGTTAGATTACATTAAGCCCTACATTGACGATCATTATGTAGATAATTACGGTACAGCAGTAGGTATAATCAATCCTGAAGCGGAATACAAAGTAGTTATTGAGGCCCACGCGGATGAGATCTCATGGTTTGTAAATTACATTACCAATGATGGTTTGATCTACGTTATCCGCAATGGTGGCTCTGACCACCAGATAGCACCTTCAAAACGTGTAAATATTCATACAGATAACGGCATTGTTAAAGCCGTATTTGGCTGGCCCGCCATCCACACCCGTTTAGGCGGCGAAAAGGAAGAGGCGCCATCGCTTAAGAATATCTTTCTTGATTGCGGCTGTACATCGAAAGATGAGGTGGAAAAATTGGGCATCCACGTTGGCTGCGTAATTACTTACGAGGATGAGTTTATGATACTGAACGACCGATACTATGTTGGCCGTGCACTGGATAACCGCGTAGGTGGTTTTATGATAGCCGAGGTGGCCCGTTTACTTAAAGAAAATAACATCAAACTACCGTTTGGCCTGTACATAGTTAATGCTGTTCAGGAGGAGATAGGCCTGCGTGGTGCCGAAATGATAGCACATCGCATTAAACCTAACGTTGCTATTGTGACGGACGTTACGCATGATACGCAAACCCCAATGATCAGCAAGATAACTCAGGGCGATCTGGCTTGCGGGCGGGGACCGGTGGTATCTTACGCCCCTGCTGTTCAGAACAACGTAAATAAGGTGTTGATAGAAACAGCCCAAAAGGCAGATATTCCTTTTCAGCGCCAGGCCTCATCACGTTCAACCGGTACTGATACTGATGCGTTTGCGTACTCGAATGACGGTGTACCGTCGGCTTTGATATCCTTGTGCCTGCGTTACATGCATACTACCGTAGAGATGGTGCACAAAGAGGACGTAGATAATGTTATCAGGCTAATTTATGAGTCGTTATTAGTAATAAAATCAGGTCAGGATTTCAGATATATTAAATAATATTATATATATTTACAATCTAATGGGCAATATGTTGCCGATTTAATAAAAAAGTTAACTTAATATTACTAAATTATCACTACCGCAGAATGAAACCTACTCTACTTATTTTGGCCGCAGGTATGGCCAGCCGCTACGGAAGTATGAAACAAACCGATGGCTTCGGCCCTAACGGCGAAACCATAATTGACTATTCTATTTACGATGCCATTAAGGCCGGATTTGGAAAGGTAAGTTTCATTATCCGCGAGGAGTTTGCCGAGAAGTTTCAATCTATTTTTGAGCCCAAACTGAATGGCAGAGTAGAAACTGATTACGTTTTCCAAAGCTTTGATTTGAAACCTTTTGGCATTGACAAAGAAATTGAGCGTGCCAAACCTTGGGGTACCGCCCATGCTGTATTATCAGCACGCAACCAGGTTAAAGAGCCTTTTTGTGTTATTAACGCGGATGATTACTACGGCTACGATGCTTTTGAGAAAATGGTTAAATTTTTAACCACAGAAGCTTCTGATACGCAATACTCATTGATGGGTTATCAGATAGATAAAACGCTGTCAGAAAATGGCTCAGTATCTCGTGGTGTTTGCGAGGTTGACGAAAAGGGAAATATGACCGGCGTTAACGAGCGTACCGAAGTTTACTTTAAAGAAGACGGCAGCGTAGCATATAAAGATGCAACGGGCGAACATCCGCTACCCAATGATAAACCGGTTTCTATGAATTTTTGGGGATTTACTCCGGCAGTGTTTGAGCAGAGCCTTCCTATGTTTCAAAAGTTTGTTGAGGCCAATGCGGAAAATCCAAAAGCGGAATTTTTTATCCCACTTGTCGCAGATGAGCTAATTAAAAGCGGACAAGCGGCATTTAAGGTTATCCCCACACCATCAAAATGGTTTGGTGTAACATATAAAGAAGATAAAGAAATTGTACAGGCATCCATATCAGCTTTGGTTGAGAATGGTACGTATCCGGCTAACTTGTGGGATTAATAGTATAAAAGTTATAAAACAAAAAATCCGGCCCTTTACAGGAGCCGGATTTTTTATTGCAGGCTAGTTTTACTTGCAAACGCAGGTAGAAGTAACATTTGAGCAAGTTGCCTTGCTGGTGCATTTAGCTTTAGTACATGATGTACAAGTTGCTTTTTTTGCTGTTTTTTTTGCAGGCACCTTGCCATCAGCAAATACAGTGGCGCAAGCAAATAATGCTACTATAACGCCTAATCCTAATTTTTTCATGTTTTTAATATTTTATAAAGTTTTAAATGTTTTAATTATTGGGTTTAACATTTAAACTTTTGGCGGTTTCCAGTCCTTGGCAAAGTAAACGGCTGAATTGCTGTATTGGTAGGTTGGGACAGTTTTTTCTAAAATGGCGGTCAATGCAGCATCAACACGAACAGGCTCAACCGCTAAAAATCCACAGATGCTGCAAGTTAAGAACATATTGCAACCTTGTTTTTCGCAATTGTCGTCCTGATGCTTTTTTTTGGAGGCTTTGGGGCAATGGGCGTTCTTATGCGTCTTGGCACAGCAGTCTGCTTTTTGTTCAACCGGTATCGATTTTGCTGGTCCTATAAATGAGGACAGAAAAACGATACACACAATAAGCAGCAATGCCAGGAATTTCATTATTCAAATATATTTAAAAAACAGCCACCTTTACAATGATTGATATCACATTTGGCCAAACTAAAAAACATTAAAGCCGTTCAATTAATTATGCAGATAGAAATATTAGGGAACACCGAGAGTATAAGCAAACAGCATGGTGCGTTGATCATTGAAACGGCTATGGCGACGGTCCGCGTTGCGGTTTACAGTCCCACTATTATCCGGGTATGTATCAGCAAAAAGCAGAAGGCTGTTGACGCTTCATTCGCCGTTATTCAGCTGCCGCAAGGTGAGTTAAAATATACAGAAACGGCGGATAATATAGAAGTGTTGACTTCGGCCTTAAAGCTCATTGTAAGCAAAAATCCCTTACGCTTTAGCTTTTTCACGGCTGATGGCAAACCCTTAAGTAGCGATGATAAACGCTTCGGCATAACGCTGGATGGAGACAAAGTAATGAACTATAGGGAACTGCATGATGACGAGAAGTTTATAGGCTTAGGCGAAAAAACAGGTAATCTAAATCGGCGGGGTATGCATTACGTAAACTGGAACACCGATGCCGCCGAGCACACCATAAAAGACGATCCGCTTTATAAAACCATCCCATTTTACATGGGGTTGCACGGCAGCGTTTGTTATGGACTGTTTTTTGACAATCATCATAAAAGCTACTTTGATTTTGGTGCCAGCACCGATGAGCAGTTTACCTGGTTTGGAGCTGATGGCGGGGATATGAATTACTATTTCTTTGGCGGGCAAAGCGTAGCCGAAATTATTAAAGATTATACCTGGCTTACCGGTCGCATGGAAATGCCGCCGTTGTGGAGTCTCGGTTATCAGCAATGCCGCTGGAGCTATATGAGTGCTGAGGAGGTGCTGAACACCGCCCAAAAATTTAGAGAGCGCAAGATTCCTGCAGATGCAATCTATTGTGATATAGACTACATGGATAACTTTAAGATCTTTACCTGGAACAAGCAAAACTTTCCTGATCCAAAAGGGATGATAGATGAGCTAAAAGCGATTAACTTTAAGTTGGTTACCATAGTTGATCCGGGTATTAAAATTGAGGAGGGTTACAAAGAATACGACGAGGGTGTTGCTAATGGATACTTCGCTACCTACCCTAATGGCGAATTGTACACCGGCAGCGTGTGGGCCGGTCGCAGCCACTTCCCTGATTTTTTTAATGAAGAAGTACGCGAGTGGTGGGGCAGCGCATTTACCGCGCTTACCGATGTTGGTGTGGAAGGATTTTGGAATGACATGAACGAGCCTGCCGCATGGGGACAAAACATACCGCCAATAGTAAAATTTGGTGAACGGTATATGCCCGAAGTGCGCAATGCCTACGGCATGCAGATGGCGCGAGCCACCCGGGCAGGTACAAAAAAGCTATTGAAGAATAAGCGGCCATTTATACTTACCCGGGCGGCATACGCTGGTACACAACGCAATTCTGCCATTTGGACGGGCGATAATTCTGCCAGTGACGAGCATATGCTTTACGGGCAGCGGTTGGTAAATAGTTTGGGACTTGGCGGCTTTTCGTTTATTGGAGTAGACATAGGCGGCTTCATGGGCAATCCTACGCCTGAGCTAATGGTGCGCTGGAACTCACTGGGCGTATATACGCCTATGTTCCGCAACCACGCTGCACAAGGCATGTGCATGAGGGAGCCATGGGAGTGGGGTGAGGAGAATGAAAATATCATTCGTAAGGATATTGAACAACGTTACAAATTGCTGCCTTATATTTATTCGGGTTTCTATCAATCAACCCAAACAGGTATGCCGCTGGGCCGCACGCTCGCAATTGATCATACCTGTGATGAAAATGTTTATGATGAACGTTTCCAGAACCAAAGTATGTTTGGCGATGCCATATTGGTTGCACCTGTTGTGAGTACTGAATACACTGCTGATGTTTATTTACCCGATGGAGAATGGTATCGGTTTGGTACCGATGATTATTTTGAAGGTGGACAGGTAGTGAATGTTCCCGCCCCTTTAATTAACCTGCCTGTTTTTATTAAGGGCGGTGCAATCATTCCTCTGCAGAGTTTAATTCAGAGTACGGCGGACGAAGGCGATGGAGTTCTTTATATCCATGTTTGGAATGGAGCGACCACAAACGAGTTTGTTTATTATGAGGACGACGGTATAAGTTATAATTATGAAAAAGGAGAATACTATAAACGTATTATCCGGTTTGATCCGCAGGACAGGGCGATTGCATTTTCAGTAGTAGAGGGAAATTTTAGCTCAAAGTATCAATTTTTGCAAGTGGTGTTACATGGATTTGGAAATGAAGAAGTATTGAATAGCATTGATAACGTTAATTCCCCGATAACAGTAAATTATTGAAAGTGTTAATATAAAGGATCGGAAATAATTCGGCATGATATTTTTTTCGTAGCTTTTTTATATCTTAATGGCGTAAAGCCATGAAACACGACGAACATTTTTTAGAACAACACGACCCCGATCGTAAGGATTTTCAGATAGATCGTATTATTTTGTTTAGCGATGCTGTTTTTGCTATAGCTATAACGCTGCTTATTATTGAAATAAAGGCTCCGGAGGTGCACGAGGGCGCTACCACATGGGAAATGTTGGATCAATTGCACCACCTAATTCCGGAGTTTTCAGCTTTTATTAGTAGTTTTTTTGTGATCGCTATTTATTGGCGAAGTCATCACAGCATATTTGGCTTCGTAAGCGACTACTCTTCTAAGCTCATTCGTATTAATAACTACTTTCTTTTCACCATCGTTTTAATGCCTTTTTCCTCAGCTTACCTCAGTGAAAATTTTGGGGTTTCCGTTCCATTTATTTTTTACAGCTTTAACGTGGGGCTTACAGGTTTTATCAATTACTGGTTTATCAGATACGTTTTCAATGATAAAAACAAAATGGTAAAACACCATCCTACACAATCGTTCGTTCACTTATTTAAGGCCCGATCCATTGCAATACCTATATTTTTTCTAGCTGCCGGTACTCTTGCCATATTTAACCTGTTTACCAATCCAATTATCTATATATTAATTTGGCCCATGTTTATCATCCTGGAGAAGATCAATGCAAGAAAATTTAAGAGCGTGCCGGTAGTCAACACTAAATAAATAAAGGGAGACTTTATCAAACAAAAAGCCCCGCCCGGATATCCGGGGCGGGGCTTTAATATATATTGAGTTTACTATTGTATTACTTCACTTCTTCAAAATCAACATCAGTTACATCATCAGCTGCACCTTGCGCGCCACCGGCGTTACCACCAGGTTGGCCTGCATCAGCGCCCGGTTGTTGCCCGGCTTCGGCAGATGCCTTGTACATGTCTTCAGATGCTGCAGTCCATGCAGTATTCAGTTCTTCTTGTGCTACTTCAATATCGGCTAAGTTTTTAGATGCATATGCAGTTTTAAGCTTGGTTAAACCTTCTTCAATAGCACCTTTTTTATCAGCAGGTATTTTATCGCCGTATTCTTTCAGTTGTTTTTCTGTAGAGAAGATCAGGGCATCGGCACCGTTCAGTTTTTCAACTTCTTCTTTAGCCTTTTTGTCAGCATCGGCGTTAGCTTCAGCTTCGTCCTTCATCTTTTTGATCTCTGCATCAGTTAAACCTGAAGAAGCTTCGATACGTATTTTTTGCTCTTTACCTGTTGCTTTATCTTTTGCAGATACATGCAATATACCGTTGGCATCAATATCAAAAGTCACTTCAACTTGTGGCACACCACGTGGAGCCGGTGGAATACCATCCAGGTGGAAACGGCCTATAGTACGGTTACCTGATGCCATTGGACGCTCACCTTGCAAAATGTGGATCTCAACAGATGGCTGACTGTCTGACGCGGTAGAGAACACTTCCGATTTTTTGGTCGGGATAGTAGTGTTTGATTCTATCAGTTTGGTCATTACACCACCCATAGTTTCAATACCCAATGAAAGTGGGGTAACGTCTAACAATAACACATCTTTAACTTCGCCGGTTAATACACCACCTTGAATAGCTGCACCAATAGCAACCACTTCATCCGGGTTAACACCTTTTGAAGGCGCTTTACCGAAGAACTTTTGTACAGCATCTTGTATAGCTGGTATACGGGTTGAACCACCTACCAGTATGATCTCGTCGATATCGCTTGTGCTGTAACCTGCGTTTTTCAAAGCAGTTTTACAAGGCTCAATAGTACGTTTTATCAGGCTATCTGCCAGTTGCTCAAATTTAGCACGGGTTAAAGTTTTAACCAAGTGCTTTGGCACCCCATCACCGGCACTGATGTATGGTAAGTTAATTTCAGTTTGGGTTGAGCTTGATAACTCAATTTTCGCTTTCTCTGCAGATTCCTTTAAACGTTGCAAAGCCATTGGATCTTTACGCAGATCAATGCCTTCGTCGCTTTTAAATTCATCAGCCATCCAGTCGATGATCACCTGGTCAAAGTCATCACCACCTAAGTGCGTATCACCATCGGTTGATTTTACTTCGAACACGCCATCACCTAACTCCAGTACAGATACGTCATGCGTACCACCACCGCAGTCGAACACGGCAATTTTCATGTCCTTGTGTGCTTTATCAAGGCCGTAAGCCAGGGCAGCAGCAGTAGGCTCGTTAATTATACGGCGAACTTTAAGGCCTGCAATTTCACCGGCTTCTTTCGTAGCCTGGCGTTGTGCATCGTTAAAGTAAGCTGGTACGGTAATAACCGCTTCAGTAACTTCATGACCCAAAAAGTCCTCAGCAGTTTTTTTCATTTTCTGCAAGATCATTGCAGAAATTTCCTGCGGCGTGTATTTACGATCGCCAATTTCAACACGTGGGGTGTTGTTGTCGCCTTTTACTACGCTGTAAGGCACACGGTCAGCCTCTTTAGTAACCTCATTAAACTGGTTACCCATGAAGCGTTTAATAGATGAAATAGTTTTGGTAGGATTAGTGATAGCCTGACGTTTTGCAGGATCACCTACCTTACGCTCGCCATTGTCGATAAAAGCTACTACTGACGGCGTAGTACGTTTGCCCTCGCTGTTGGCTATAACTACAGGTTCGTTACCTTCCATTACAGCTACGCAGGAGTTTGTTGTTCCTAAGTCGATTCCGATTATTTTAGACATATGATTTAATTTCTTGTTGATTGATTGTTTTACCTAACACAAGCTTATTAACAAGGGTTGTGCCAATTTGGGTTTGTCAGTTTTTTGGGTAGCGGGTGACGAGCGGCGGGTGACGAGTGGTATTATTTAGGCAGAAATTGGGTGGAAACGGTGACAGGTTGGCAGGATTGCGTTAAGTAAAGCTACGCTCTTCCGTATCGCTTTTAACAAAACATTAAAAATTGTTAATTTGCGCATACAATTTAAATACCTATGTGCGCACAAATCCACGAGACCGGTCATATTACTTACGAAAGCCTTTTAGCGGGCAATGAAAAATTTATTGCGAGGTCGCTCGAGCTTGATCCACAATATTTTGAAAAACTGGCAAATGGTCAAAACCCACCTGTTTTATGGATAGGCTGCGCTGATAGCCGCGTACCTGCCAACCAGATCACCAATACCCAGCCCGGCGAAATATTTGTGCACCGCAACATTGCCAACATGGTTATCCATACGGATATGAACATGCTGAGCGTGCTGGATTACGCGGTGAACGTTTTAAAAGTAAGGCACGTTATTGTTACAGGCCATTACGGTTGTGGCGGCGTAATAGCTGCCATGAGTAACAAAGAGTTCGGTTTGATTGATAATTGGCTGCGCCATATAAAAGACGTTTACCGGATTCATGCAGAACAGTTGGAAAGAATAACCGACGAGAAGGAGCGTACCAACCGCCTGGTTGAACTGAATGTGGTGGAAAACGTTTACAACCTTTGCAAAACTTCTATCGTACAGAATGCCTGGTCAACCGGGCAGGAATTAGCTGTACATGGCTGGGTTTACAGCATCGAAACCGGCAAAATTAAAGATATGGGCGTAAGCACGCGCGATAATGAGAATATGGATGAAGTGTTCCGGTTTCAGTAGGTTCATGCATCATAGTTGATAGTTCATAGCAGCTTTGTACTCTGAACTATCAAGCATGAACTACTAACTAACCTAAAAACGGGTACCTGTAATCCTTAGGCGGATCAAAAGTCTCTTTGATTGTTCTTGGCGATACCCAGCGCAGCAGGTTGATCATGCTGCCGGCCTTGTCATTTGTCCCGGAGCCACGGGCGCCGCCGAACGGCTGCTGGCCCACGACTGCCCCGGTTGGTTTGTCGTTTATGTAAAAGTTACCCGCCGCGTTGCGTAAATGGTAGGTAGCTTTATCAATAGCATATCTGTCTTGTGATATGATACTGCCCGTAAGGGCATAAACAGATGTTTTGTCAACAACATCCAATATCTCGTCAAACTTGTCATCCTCATAAACATACACTGTAAGGACGGGGCCGAACAATTCTGTACACATGGTAACATAGTAAGGATCGTTTACTTTTAGCACGGTGGGTTCAATAAACCAGCCTTTGGTTTTATCATAGCCGCCGCCTGCAATTAACTCAACGCCCTCGTCGGCCTTGGCCGCATCAATGTATTTGGCCAGTTTATCAAATGATGCTTCGGTAATAACTGCATTTACAAAATTGCCAAAGTCCTCAACTGGTCCTGTTTTTATGGCGGCCAGGTCGCGTTGCATAAATTCTTTAACCCTTGGCCATAATGATGCAGGAATGTAGGCTCTCGAAGCCGCTGAACATTTTTGTCCCTGGTATTCAAACGCGCCACGTACTAAAGCAGTACTCACTACATCGGCATCGGCGCTTGTATGAGCTAATACAAAATCCTTACCTCCCGTTTCGCCCACAATGCGCGGGTAGCTTTTATATTTGTGAATGTTATTGCCTATGGTCTGCCAAATGGTTTGGAAAACAGGCGTTGAGCCGGTAAAATGAATGCCTGCAAAATCAGGGTGATTAAATATTACATCACCTGCAACCGGGCCATCCACATAAATTAAGTTGATAACACCCGGTGGAACTCCCGCTTCACGGAAAACCTGCATCAATACATCAGCGGCATAAATTTGCGTATAGGCTGGTTTCCATACCACTACATTACCCATCATGGCTGCCGATGTTGGTAAATTACCCGCAATAGCCGTAAAGTTGAACGGTGTAAGCGCAAACACAAAACCTTCCAGCGGGCGCTGCTCCACACGGTTCCATATGCCTTTGGGCGATATAGGGGGCTGCTGCTGGTAGATCTCCGTCATATAATGTACGTTGAAGCGCAGAAAGTCTATCATCTCACAAGCGGCATCAATTTCTGCCTGATAAGCGTTTTTTGATTGACCCAGCATGGTAGCTGCATTTATCTTATAGCGATATGGACCGGCCAATAGCTCCGCTGCTTTTAAAAAGATAGCGGCGCGCTGTTCCCATGGCAGCTTTTCCCAGTCGGCTTTGGCTGCTAAAGCAGCGGCTATGGCTTCCTGAACAGTGCCTTTATCACCTTCCGAAAAAGTAGCTAACACATGTTGATGGTCGTGTGGAGGGCGTATCTCCAGTTTGGTGGTCGTGCGCACCTCCTGATCGCCGATATACATCGGAATATCTATTTGGCGGGAGCGGGCCTCTGTTAACGCGGCCTGTAGTAAAGCGCGTTCGGGGCTTCCGGCGGCATAATTCAATACCGGTTCATTGTGCGGAGTAGGCACATTGAAAAATCCTTTGAGCATAGTAGTCAGTTAATGGTATGTCAAATGTAACAATAATAGTCCGTAAGTCGGAAAGTCAGCAAGTCGGTAAGATGTAAAATTTTGCTTCCAGATAAGGAACAAAGGGGCTGGTGACAACGTAAAACAGCTTTTTGAATTGCGGCGGCATTGTAGTAATTTTAATTACTGATATTTTCTACATACATGATCATAGAAAACGATCCTTCACAACTTTATTCGCTACTGCAATCCATAGGCGCAATAGTTTGGAATGCCGATATGGATATGCATAGGTTCTTTTTTATTGATGAGCAAGTGAAGGTTTTAGGCTTTGAGTCCGCTGAATGGCTACAGACGCCGGGTTTTTGGGCAACAAGGATACATCCGGAGGATCGTAACATTATTGAAAAATACCGGATGCTAAAGGAAGATACCGCGCCTGGACAAGTTTTTGAATACCGTATGATCGGTGCAGACGGAACCGTGGTTTGGGTAAGGGATACGGTTTCTATCGCATATAATAACGAGGATGGGTTTAGGTTATGCGGCGTAATGCTTGATGTTAGTATTACCGAGCGGCTTCGGATGGTTGAACATCTGGAACGCAATATCCTTCGTCTTAACTCAGATCTCTCGGTATCACTTACCGATGTGCTTCTGGCATATCTTAAAGGGCTCGAAGAATTGTTTCCGCAAATGAGCTGTTCTATCCATCGTATTAGCAATGGGCGACTTACCGATGGTTTAGCGCCCTCGTTACCGACTGCTTACATGCAAGCCATTGCAGGCATCGTTATTGGTGAGGACGTAGGTTCATGCGGGGCGGCTGCTACATTGAAGCGGCAGATCATCGTAAGTGATATTGCGACAGACTACCGTTGGAAAAAATACGCCGCATTGGCGAAAACTTACGATCTGGCTGCTTGCTGGGCCAACCCGGTCATCAACGGCCATGGCGATGTGATAGCTGTATTGGGGATGTATTACAACACACCTAAAAGCCCTGGCCGTGAGGAACTGAATGCAATGGAAAAGGTTACCGCCTTGTTGCGCATAATTTTAGAGAACCGGCAGCAAACCGAGGTAATTCGCGACGCTAATGTGTTAATGCTGCAAAGCCAGGAACTGGCGCATTTTGGCAACTGGCGATGGGATATAGTAAACGATGTGGTCAGTTGGTCGCCGGCATTGTATACTATCTATGGACTTGATCAGCATAACTTTAAGGCAACATTTGCCGGCTATCTGGAACGGCTTCACCCGGATGACCGCGACAATATATATGGCATAATTAAGCAGGTTTTAGACACCGGTGTAGGGGCTGAATTTGACGAGCGGGTGTTCCGGCCGGATGGCAGCCTGCGCTATCTGAGATCATGGGCGAAATTGAAAACCGACAGTAACGGCAAGCCGCTTGAAATGATTGGCGCCTGTTTGGATAATACCGAAAAGATACTCTACGCCAACGCCGTAGAGCAACAAAGCAGACAGCTGCTGGATATTGCCTGGCTGCAGTCGCACTCCATACGTTCTCCGTTAGTGAGGATAATGGGCCTTGCTGACCTGCTTTGTAATACCCCGAATACCGAGGAGGAGAAGAACAAACTTATAACCTATTTAATGGCCTCGACGCGCGAACTTGACGAACAGATAAGACTTATCTCTCTTAAAACGGAATCGGCGAGGTAAAGAGGGCTAAGTATTGTTTACTACCTGCTTTACTCTACGTTTTTGGTCTTCTCAAAAACTTCTGTTTTAGTAACAATAGAATCTTTGCTAAAGTAAAGTACTAAGTTTTTGATATAAACCGGTTTCTTTTTGGGGTTATATTTAAATCCGGTATCTTCTATCTGGTAAGAATATTTAAAGTTTGCAGTATCCCTGCTCTGCGGACTTCCCAACAGTTGAATAACCTGGTAATGATTAAGCCCTTTAATTTTATGGTTGGCTAACAAATCATCCAGGATCGCCTTTCTCGACGGGTATTCCAACCCATCGCCATAGCTCCACATTTCGCGGGTAAACTTTTGCTGGCGGTTACAGCTTGTAATGCCTATAAAAACGAGCGCGGTAAGCGTTAATGAAACGAGCAACTTCCTGATCATGATAGAGGCAAATCTACTAAATGCTTTGTTAAACCTATAACATGCTTTGCAGGTGATCCAAAAAATATACGTTACCATATAATTAAAAACGTAATTAATTGATTATCAAGTTATTAACAATTTTACTTGCAAAACTTATTCGTCAGAAAGAATAGCTATGAATCGTTTGCAATCGGCTGATTATAAGTGTGTTGCGAAAACTAAAAACCGTCGTTTTTTTGGATCATTTTGGATCACTTTGGATCACCCTTGGATCAGTGACCTGGCGCTGAAATACCTATTGCAGCAAAATATAAACCCAATTCCATGATAATCCCTACGTCGTTATAACAAGATAAATCAAAAGCGCTATACCTATCAGTGAGATTAGCGCCACGAGCAGCTGAATGAGCCAGGATGAATGCTGATATTCTTCCGCATCTAACTGACGTTCAGTGTGTCGGTACTGGAAGTAAGCAAACACTATGCTTAGGGTGCCTAATGCCACCAAAGCCATGCCGATCTCGGCAGAGTAGCCATGTGGTTTGCTGAGGTTTTTACCGAGTGCGGCAGAGATCTGCCGCACAAAAAGAGAAAATTTAACCACTGCGAAGCCGAAAGCGATAACACCAATGCCGGTACGCACCCAGGCCAGCATGGTGCGTTCATTAGCCAAATGATCGTTTACGTTTTGTCTCTTTATCAGTTTATCGGTCGCTTTGCTGTTTTCCATAGCCAATCAAATAAAATTAGGGGAATATAATAATATTTGACACTGAAAGAAAAGAACTTTTGGTAAGAATTGGCCGTTACAGGAGAACTGTTTCAACTTACTTTGTAGTTAAACAATTTTCTAAATCAACATCAGTATAAATTTTTTCAACATTAGCGCAAACGTTTTAGTAGCCTTAACACATAATTTGCACTAACCAATTAGTGAGTATTTACCGGCTCTGTTAGTTAAATTATTACTGTCGCCATTTTTGGTAACGGTAAATGTTTTGACTTTAACAAACCGGTACATAACAAAATTATTATTAAACCGGGGCTGCCCCATTTTATTTGAACGCTTGAACTATAAAAAAGAGCATATTTTGCCGCTTTGGCAGCGTATATGTTTTGACGACGACGTTAAAGCATTTGAGTCATTTTATTACCTGATGTACGATGCATTGGTACGGTTCAGTATGATGTATACGCATCAAAGGGAAGAAGCCGAAGAGATAGTGACCAATGTGTTTGTAAAAAGCTGGATAAACCGCAATAATATGCAGCACATTGAGCGCCCTGATACCTATTTTTTTGTTGCGGTAAAAAATCAATCGTTAAATTATATTAAAAAATACTCATCTATTCGTGTTGTCCAGGCCGAAGATTCAGGCGAAGTAAATTTGATAGACACTGCTGATCCGCAAAATCAACTTGAAAAAAAAGAACTGCATTTTTTTCTGGATCAATCTATAGATGCGCTACCACAGCAATGCCGTATTATCTTCAAATTAATAAGGGAAGATGGCTTGAAGTATAAAGAAGTAGCAGAAATATTAAATATATCGCCGCGTACTGTGCAAACCCAGTTATTCAGGGCAATGCAAAAGCTTACGGCTTGTTTGTCGGGTTATTCTGCGCAGCCTTCGCGCGAGGCATTTAATAATGATATAGTTTCCAAGGTTTTGATAATGATGGCTTTTTCAGAAATATTTTTTTAGCCTGTAGGCAACTCGGTGTTTTATTGTCTTGCTTTAATTTAGATGATATTTTTGTTTTTATATGGTTGAACCACATTTTGTTGAGCTGCTTACAAAAGAATTGACAGAAGAACTAACTTGCGCTGAGAAGCAGGAGTTTGAGCTGTTGTTGCAACAAAACACGCCCTATAAAAAGCAAAGCGCAATTATAAAAGAGTACTGGAACAGCAATAAACCAGCGTATAAAACAAGCCCGGCAAATTTTAATAATTTGATGGATGTTGTTCGCGTTACTGAGCAATCAGGAAATGAAGCTGGTAATAAAGAAAGGCGGCGTAAGTTATGGTCCGTCGCGTTAAAATATGCGGCAGTATTAGTTTTAGGCGCAACATTGTTTTTAGGGGGCTTATCGGCCTGGCATGGTAAACAAACTTCTATTGCAACCAACTGGCAAAACAGCACTACTGCACCGAGGGTAAAACGAAAACTGGTTTTGTCAGACAGTACAGTTGTTACGCTTAACTCGGGTACTACTTTAAGCTATCCGCTTTCCTTCGGCGATAAAAACAGAGAAGTATATTTAAACGGCGAAGCTTTTTTTGAGGTGCATAAAGACCCAAAACATCCCTTTATAATTCACACAGGAAAAATGAATGTAAGGGTACTGGGTACCGTTTTTAATATTAAATCTTATGATGACGCATCGCAGAGCGAAACTTCGCTTATTGAAGGCTCAATAGAGGTAACACTTAATGATCGTAAGTCCGATCGCATTATACTTAAGCCTAAAGAAAAGTTAATTGTTGAAAATAACTTACCATCTCAAATACAACTAAATAAACCACACGGCCATAAAATAGATGCCGTGATACAGGGAACCCGATATTCTCTAACCAATTTAACCTACATCCCCAATATTGACAGTGCAGCAATTGAAACCTTATGGTTGAAAAACAAACTGGCGTTTAAAAATGAAGATTTTGAAGCAATAGCAGCAGACATGGAACGCTGGTATGGCGTTCAGATCATCTTTAAGGACAACGTGTTAAAGGACTTAAGGTTCACCGGAACATTTGAAAGGAAAACTACCGTTTTGGCGGCGTTTGAATCTTTGCGCGCAGCAGAGCCTTTTCATTTTAAAAAGGAAAATTTAATTTTTTACATTACAAAATAAGATGCCTATGAGAAAAGAATGACCTAAAAAAAAGGGACAACCTAAATGATTAGTCCCACTCTAATAAGATGACCAATTAAAGTAACAGCAGTTGTTAGCACGGCTATCCTGTTGTTATTCACCTTAATTTTTAAAGTTATGAAAATATTTATGCACTCGCGGAGTGTATCGGAAAAATTTTATCTATTTAAGCGTCTGTTAATAATCAAACTGACACTGTTTTTTGTATTGATATTTAACATAGGGGCGTTTGCAAATGTTGTTGCGCGGGCTGATGTTATGGCAGCTTACCAAGCGGGTCCGCAGCAAGGTTTTAGAGTAACCGGCCAGGTTACTGACGAGACTACCGGCGAAACCCTTATTGGTGCAACTGTTAGAATAAAAGGCACTACTAATGCTGTAGCTGTTGACGTTAGCGGTAGATTTACATTAGACGCACCTAACGCCAACTCTACTTTGGTGGTAGCATTTATAGGCTATACCGAGATGGAAGTTCCCATAGAGGGCAAAAAAGTGCTTGATATTAAATTGTCAAAACTAACACGTAACCTTGAAGAAGTTGTTGTTTCGGGTTTTGGTTTAACCACCAGGAAAGCAACACTTGCCGGAGCGATAACAACGCTTAGTGGCGACGATCTGTCACGGTCACGTGCTACATCAGCCTCAGGTGCATTGGTTGGTAAAGTATCGGGTATCAACTTCAGACAAACTAACGGCAGGCCTGGCGCCACACCTACTATTCGTATCCGTGGCTTTGGTGGCGATCCACTCTACGTTATTGATGGTATAACCCGTGACAATGACGCATTTAATAATCTTGACTTTAACGATATAGAATCTATAAACGTATTAAAGGACGGTTCTGCAGCTATTTACGGTTTTGCGGCCGAAAATGGTGTAATAGTTGTAACCACTAAGAGAGGTAAACGTAATCAAAAACCTACAATAGGCTTTGATAGCTATTACGGCATACAGCAGGTGGCAAACTTTAACAAACCCGGCGATATTAAAACTTATATTAAAGGTATTGTGCAGTCCGAAACCTACGGTAATGGTATAACAAGCAATGCCGTAAGGTCGGTAACCAGATCTGAATATGATAAGTGGATGGCCGGTACCGAACCTGGTTACCAGGGTTTTGACTGGTACGATTACATTTACAAAGATGCGCCGCAAAGTCAGTACAGAGTTACGCTATCCGGAGGTTCAGAAAACGCTGATTATTATATAGCCGGATCAACAACAGCCCAGTCGCCTATGTTGCGCGATTTTGGCCGAGGCTTTGTTCGTCACAATATTCAGGCAAATATCAATGCCAATGTTAGTAAACGAATTAAATTCGGTGTTAATATTAACGGTTACTGGTCTAAGCGGGAAAACACCAATATACCGGGCGATGACTACGATTTTGCAGCCGAAACTTCATACAAAAACTTGCCAACCAAAGGGCCTTATGCAAACGATAATCCTTTGTATCCGCAAAATTCAGCAGCGGGAGACTGGACCTACAGTTATGGATTGGTAAATGGAGAGCGTTCAGGGGTAGAATCAACCACTACCAGAAATCTGCAAATAAGTGCTAACATGGAAATATCCATTGTTGACGGACTTAAAGCCCGCGTGCAGGCCGCCTACGCTTTTAGCACTGATCATCTCAGTTCACGCCGTTTGTCAAATACCGTGTACAAGTATAACGCTGCAAGCGATTCTTATGACGTAGATTTATTCAACGAAAGCCGTAGTCTTGACCGTTCTATCAATCTTTCTGATCAGACAACATTACAGGGCCAGTTTGATTATAGAAAGTCATTCGGCAAGCACAACGTTAACGCTGTTTTGGGTTTTGAAAAAAGGTTGGGCTACAGCCCGAGTTTAAGGGTGAATGGTAACCCGCCGGCCAATAACATTCCATTTACACCAAATGTACTGCAATTTGTAACTAATATTGATGACAATATAAGTAACTATACCCCAAGGCTTGGCTACATAGGAAAGTTAAGTTATGACTATGCCGGAAAATATATTGTTGAACTGAATGGTCGTTATGATGGAAATAGCGGTTACCCTGTTGACAAACAATATGGATTTTTCCCGAGCGGACAAGTAGCTTATCGTATCTCTCAGGAAGATTTCTGGAAAAATAGTTCATTTTTGAACAAGATAAATGATTTCAAGATAAAAGGGTCTTATGGTGTTGTTGGTTTTAATGAAGGTGCCAACGGCTATTTCACCGGTTATGATTACAACTATAGAGTAAACGGTCAGACGCAGCCGCCCGGTGTATTGAACGGAACGCAAATTTTAGGTACAGCTGTGAGGGGCCTACCTTCAAGCTTAACCTGGGGACGTACCTATCAAAGTAACGTAGGTATTGAAGCTACCTTGCTTAATAATCGCCTGAGTATTGATTTAGCCTATTTTAATCGTACCAGAACAGGTGAGCAGGCGTCAAGGAGCGTTAACCAACCGGAACTGGCTGCTATTACTCCCGGGAATGAAAACCTTAACACTGATAAAAACCGTGGTGTTGACGGCTCTATCCAATGGCGCGATCGTATAGGTGAAGTTTCTTACAACATTGGCGGTAATTTCAGCTACGGAAGGTCTATTACAGGTTTCCGTTTTAACCAGCTTTTCTCAAGTACTTATAATAGATGGAGGGGTAATCCGGGTAATGCAGTGGATCGTTTAAACGGTGGCCCGTTCCAGTTAATAACTGTTGGCCAGTTCCAGAGCTGGGAGGATATTGCAACTTACCCTATTGATCAGGATGGTAAAGGTAACCAAACCTTTAGGCCCGGAGATTTTAAGTTTAAGGACACCAATGGCGACGGATTTATAACCGACGAGGACAGGCAAAGAACCACTTATGGTTTAAATACTGCCAATAATGGTAACCCGTCACCGGCGTTATTAAATTTTGGCTTCAACTTTGGCGCTAATTACAAGGGCTTCAATTTCAGTATGGATTTTGCCGGCGGTACAATGTTTACGTTTGATCAGGGTGGATATATGCGTGAGTGGTTGCCAAACCAAAATACCTCGCAATATTTGTTTGATAATGCAAGCTGGTACAGTGATATCTGGGACAGAAACAGTCCTATAATTGTAGGCAAATATCCTTTAATTTTACAACAAACTGCTATTGTGGGTTCAACGCTTACACACACGGGCTACCAAACTAACGTAACTTATGTTAAGCTGCGCAACGTTGAAATAGGTTACACACTGCCTTACACACTTTTGAAACCATTAGGCATATCTAATTTTAAGGTGTATGTATCAGGTCAAAATGTGCTGCAAATTTCAAACATGCCGGCAGGCCTTGATGCGGAAATTGCGTCAAGCGGCGGTAATGCCATGCCAAGCCCAAGGATATTGACAGCAGGCGTACAAGTTAAATTTTAAACATAAAGAAGATGAAGACGAAATTTTTATATTGTTTATTTGCACTCTTTGCTGTAAACGCATTGTTTATTGGGTGTAAAAAAGAGCTTACAGTTAAGCCGAATACCCTGGTGCTCACTGAAGACGTTTTTACTGATAAAAACTTGATACTTTCAGTTTTAGCGAGGTTCTATCAGAATAATACCGGCGGAAACGGCAGCAACGGAGGGGGGCAAAACAATAGAGACTGGAATTCATTCCAGCAAGACCCTGATGATGGTGTTAACAATAATGGCGGGCCAAGTACCGGTAACCTTTCGTGGAGCCGCGACAGGTATAAGACGTTTGATTACGGAAGGATACGCGAATTGAACCAGTTTTTAGAAGGCATACGGTCTGACGCTTCAAAGAAAGCCATGACAGCAGGTGAAAATACCAACTTTGAAGCGCAAGCTATGTTTTTACGTGCTTATACTTTCTTTAATATGGTGAAGACTTTGGGTGGCTTAACCATTGTTGAGGACAAGGTATTTGATTATAAGCCTGGTGATGATATTACCCCATACAGGTTACCACGCAACTCGGAAGCAGATTGTTACAAGTATATTATTGACCAGTGTGACAAGATTGCGGCTAAATTTGCAGAAGCAGGCGCTCAAAATGCTAACCTTGGGCTCAACAAAACCGTTAATTCAGCTATAACTAACAAGTGGACTGCATTAATGCTTAAAGCACGTGCAGCGGTATACGCAGCTTCAATAGCTAAATATACACCGCTGCGCGCCCCCGGTAACGTTAAAAAAGACGCCAAGGGTACAGATGTGGTTGGTATACCTGCAACCATGGCTAATGAATTTTATACTACTGCCCTGGCTGCTGCAGAAGACGTTATTGCTAATAGTCCGTACGTTTTACAAACCAACGCAGCCAACCCCGAATTAGCGTTTTACCAGGCCACTACCATTAAAGCCGCCAATACCGAGGTAATATGGTCTACAGACAGGAAAAGCCCGAGTGGAGCTGGGAACGTAGCTATACACTTCACCGGCGACGTAGGACCTTTTGACAAGGCCCATAGCGACGGACAAAACACCGGTAATAGCTTAGGCCCAACCTTGAACCTTGTTGAGGCATTTGAAAACAGGGACGGCTCTGATCCGAAAATAAAGGATTTTGACGCTAACGGCAATCACATTATTTATGACGATGTAGAAGCTCCGTTCAAAGCAAAAGACGCGCGTTTATGGGGAACGGTTATATGGCCATACGCGGTATACCGTGGTACCCCTGTGCCGCTTAGAGCCGGAGAGTTAAGAAGCTTTACGAGAAGCAATGGTGGGGCCGGAAGTTATACCTATACAGTTAATGCGCCTAGCGCCAGCAGAGCAGATGGCCCTGAAGCTACAGGACCAAACGGGCCGGCTGATGTGAGCACCAGTTCTATAAATAAAACCGGTTTTAACATGCGCAAATGGGTTGACGAAACACCAAACTCTGGTATTGCACCTAACTGGAGCGAAATTTGGTGGCCACGTTTCCGCTTGTCAGAAGCGTATTTGATTGCCGCTGAAGCAGCTTTTGAATTGGGACAGACCTCATTGGCGTTAACCCGTATCAATAAGATCAGAACGGAGCGTGGAAAAATTACTGCACTTACCGCAGGCACACTTACTTTTGATAAGATAGTTAATGAGAACCGTGTAGAGTTTGCATTTGAAGATCACCGTGTTTGGGATTTGATAAGATGGAGATTGGCGCACGTTTATTGGAACGGAATAACTGATGATCCTGTTGCACAGGCGATGGAATTATATCCCTACCGGATAAATATTGCGGGCAATCCTAACAACGGCAAGTGGGTATTCAGGAGAGCGAGATCTTACAGGCGCGTAACCACTCCGTTTTACTTCGACATAACTAGTTACTATTCAACTATAACTCAAACTTGGGTAAATCCAAATAACCCTAACTGGGTGGGTAATCCTTATCAAACGTTTTAATAGGAACTTTTAAAAATTAAAAGACATATTATGAAAAAGAATAATAGAATAACGCTTGTAATAATGTTGCTTGCAGCTGCGGGTTTCCTATTGCAATCGTGCGGTAAGGATAATATGGTTTCGTATCCTACCTCAATAATAAAAGGGGCAATTACTTATAACGGCCAGGCCGTACATTTAATGAGTTCAAATAACCAGCTCAACTCTGGTGTTGCTAACCAAAACTTAAACACTTTGGTTTTAAGACAAACAGGCCCGCAGCCATTGAGCGGGGGTGACAATAGGATTTTCGCCAGGAATGATGGAACGTTTACGGCCAACACTTTTGACGGCGATTACGAAATTAGGCCTAACACGGGTAGATGTCCCTTTGAGGATTTTGCTCCCATTGCCTTTACGTTAAACGGCGAGCAAACTGTTAATATACCTGTAAATCCTTACTTTTGGGTAAGTAACTACCAGACAACCTTTGTCGATTCTGTTTTTACAGCGACTTTCAAACTGGATAGGATAGTACCCACAAAAAATTTACAGGAAGTTAGGGTATATTTTAACACAACCAAAAACGTTGATCAAAGCGCCCAAGTCTTTTCGCGCGGATTTACAACTGTTGCTCAAGGTGTTAATATTAATGGTAATTGCACAATTACAGTTAATTTGAAAGGCTCGGGCATGACAGTCGCTGAAAAGAATTCGGTAAAGGCAACAACAGGTAAGCTTTGGGCTAACGTAGCCATCAGAACTTCCGGCATAACCGAAGCGTTGTACCAGGAAGGCGTAGCGCTGAAGTAAGTTTCAGCCTTATCACAATTTATTTTTAGAGATCTCCGCAGGTTTAAGTTCATTAAGAATTTAAGCTTGCGGGGATTTCTGTTTTTTATTGTTCAACGATAGTGCTATTAAGATTAACTTTACTACCATGGGGGATGATCTTCGCATAACGCTTACGCTGATATCAACGCAGCTTGAAGCAATTATAAAAGGTGTAAATGATGAGCCGCTTAAGGCGCAATTAGAAAGCGTCTATAAAAATACCTTATGCATGCTTGACAAGGTAAATGACCCTAATTATGCAATCGCAAATGAATTATCAAATATTGATAACATGCCATCCTTGGATGAGGAATTAATTGAGCGGGCGCTTAAATACGTAGATGAAAATCTCCAAAATCCTTCGTACTCCGTGGTTCAACTAAGCAAAGACATGAATATGGACCGAACCGGGCTATATAGAAAATTATTAGCGCTTACCGGCCATGCCCCAATAATGTTTATACGCTCTGTACGGTTAAAAAGGGCTGTTATGCTTTTAAACCAAAAAAGGTATAGCCAGGCTGAAATTGCCGAACAAGTGGGATTTAGTAACGCCGCGTATTTCAGCAAATGTTTTAAAGAAGAATACGGGGTAAGCCCATCGCATTATCAGGTAGATTAATCATATATAATTAACACAGGCTGTTCCGTAACAAGCGGAACACTGCGGAGTAGATTTTTTAGTAAGCAGTTGACAGTAAGTAATTTGCGATTTTTGGTGGAACAAAGCGAAACAACTTATTCGTCAGGAAATTTAGCTGCAAATTCTCTTAACAAATTGGTTATAAATTAGTTACAAATTTGTTAATTTTTATACTACGGCATATCTCTAAGTCCGTTATATCCTTACGAAAGTGTTTTGAACACCCCTGTATCGTTCTGAAAAAGTTTACACTTGGTCTCATACGGCTATAGGTTTACACTTTTTGGAGGGTTAAAAGTGTTGTAACTACTACAGCTCAATTGAGCAAATCAAGGGCAACCAAAACTAATATTGTGTCAAATTTTTTGATGATGATGGCTTTTTAAAAAAATATTTTTTTAGTCTGTAGGCAATTCGTCCTTTTTTATTGTCCTTGCTTTAAATCAGATAGTATTCTTGTTTTATATGGTTGAACCACGTTTTGTAGAGCTGCTTACAAAAGAGTTGACAGAAGAGCTAACTTCCGCCGAGAAGCAGGAGCTTGATCTGCTATTGCAGCAAAACACGCCCTATAAAAAGCAAAGCGCAATTATAAAAGAATATTGGAACGCTGATAAAACAAAATATAAAACAAACGCCGCTAATTTTAATAAATTGATGGATGTTATCCGTGTTACAGAGCAATCTGGTAATGTTGATAATGAAACCGATGATGGAACTGCACGGTATAAGTTATGGCCGGTGCTAAAGTACGCAGCAGCAGTTTTGGTCTTAGTGTCAGCAGCATATTTATATTATTTGTCTTCCCGGTCTGGTAAACAAACTTCTATTGCATTAAACTGGCAAAATAGCACCACAGCGCCCAGGGTAAAAAGAAAACTGGTTTTGTCAGACAGTACAATTGTTACGCTTAACTCAGGTACTACTTTAAGCTATCCGCTTTCCTTCGGCAATAAATACAGGGAAGTATATTTAAATGGCGAAGCTTTTTTTGAAGTACATAAAGATCGCGCGCATCCATTTATAATTCACACAAAAAAAATGAATGTACGGGTATTAGGTACCGTTTTTAACATTAAATCATATGATGACGCTTCGCAGAGTGAAACCTCGCTTATTGAAGGTTCAATAGAGGTAACGCTTAACGATCGTAAGTCCGACCGCATTATACTAAAGCCGAAAGAAAAATTAATTGTTGAAAACAACTTATCATCGCATATACAGATAAACAATCCAACCGGCCGTAATATAAAGGCCTTGATAGAGGGAATACCCCAATATTCCCTAACCAATTTAACCTACCTACCAAATATTGACAGTGCAGCAGTTGAAACCTTATGGCTGAAAAACAAATTGGCGTTTAAAAATGAAGATTTTGAAGCGATAGCAGCAGACATGGAACGCTGGTATGGTGTTCAGATCATCTTTAAAGACAACGAGTTAAAGGACTTAAGGTTCACCGGAACATTTGAAAGGACAACTACCGTTTTGGCGGCGTTTGAATCTTTGCGCGAAGCAGAGCCTTTTCAATTCAAAAAAAAGGGTTTAACATTTTACATTACAAAATAAGATGCCTATGGGAAAAGGATGACCTAAAAAAAACGGGACAACCTAATGGTTAGTCCCGCTCCAATAAGATGACCTAATTATATATAACACCAGATGTTGTTGGCACGGCTACCTGCTGTTATTCACCTTAATTTTTAAAGTTATGAAAATATTTATGCACTCGCGGAGTGTATCTGATAAATTTTACCTTAAGCGTCTGTTAATAATGAAACTGACACTATTTTTTATATTGATCTTTAACATCGGGGCGTTTGCAAATGTTTTTTCGCAAACCAAAATTTCCATTAATTTAAAGAATGCCGATCTGGAGAAATTACGTGAAACTATTGAACTTAAAAGTGATTATCGTCTGGTTTATAGCAACAGCAAAAACCTTACCGATAAAAAGATCAATATTAAATTTGATAATGCGAACGTTACAGACGTGCTTAAAGCAGCATTAGACGAATTTGGTTTGGTGTACAAAGAACTTGATAATCACCTTATATCAATTTCACGGGCCGATGATATGGCAGCCTACCAGGCGGGCCCGCAGCAAGGTTTTAAAGTATCCGGTATTGTTACCGACGTGTCTACGGGCGAAACCCTGATTGGCGCAACCGTTAGGGTAAGGGGCACCACTAACGCGGTAGCGGTTGATGTTGCCGGTAAATTTTCTATGGATGTACCAAGTGCTAATGCAATTTTGGTGGTAGCATTTATTGGTTATACTGAACAAGAGGTTCCGGTAGAGGGCAAAAAGGTGCTTGATATTAAACTATCAAAAGTTACAAAAGATTTGGATGAAGTTATTGTTACAGGTTTTGGTTTAACTAACAAAAGAGCAACCGTTACCGGAGCTATTGCAACTGTTGGTGCAGAAGAATTACAACACTCGCGTGCCGTATCGTCTTCAGGAGCTTTGGTAGGCCGTGTAGCTGGTCTTACTTTTAGGCAAAATACCGGCAGGCCGGGTTTTTCGCCTGATCTTCAGATCCGTAACTTTGGCCAGGCATTATTGGTTATTGATGGTGTAGTTCGCCAGGATCCGCCAAGTAACACTAACTCTTCTTTCAATAACCTGGATTTTAATGATATTGAATCTATATCTATTCTTAAAGACGCTTCGGCATCTATCTACGGTATTTTGGCAGCTAATGGTGTTATTGTAATTACCACAAAAAAGGGTAAACGTGGCCAAAAGCCTACAATTAGCTATAACGGTTATATAGGTGAACAGGAAGTTAAAACGTTTAATCAGCCTGCCGATATGAAGACCTATATAAAAGGTATAGTACAATCAGAAACGTATAGAAATGTTGCCGATGCTAACAGAACAATATCAAGGGCCGAGTACGATGCGTATATGAATCCAACAGATCAGAAGCATGAGGGTTTTGACTGGTATAAATTTATATATATACCGGCAGGTCAAAGTTATCATAACCTTAACATCAGCGGCGGATCAGAAAGTGTGGACTATTATGTAAGTGGTGGTAGCCTGGTGCAGCATTCAATGTTCCGTAATTTTGGTAGTGGCTTTAGCCGTAATAACGGCCAGGTTAATATTAATGCTAATATTAGCAAACGCGTTAAACTGGGTGTTTCCATAAACGGGAGAAGAGACAATACGAATAGTGCACCGTCAATGTCTGATGATTATGACTATTTAGTGGATGCCGCGTTTAGTAACTTGCCAACCTTTAGGCCGTATGCTAATGATAACCCGTTATACCCGGCACAATCAGCACCTATTGACCAGCAACGTAGTTACAGCCTGGTAAATTATGGCAAACAAGGTTCAGAAAATACTACCAGAAACTCTTTTCAAACAAATGCTAACATAGAGATATCTATTGTGGAGGGACTAAAGGCACGAGCACAAATTGGTTATTCGTATGTAAACTCTACAGACCACCGTTTCCGTAAATCACCTGTTTTTTATACTTATGATGCAACAGCCGATAGCTACAATACCGTTTTACCTTTAAGCGAATCGCGTATTATTCGTGAAATTGTTCAGAGCACGCAAAATACATCAACAAACTTCCAGTTAGATTATAAAAAGTCTGTTGGCAAACATAACTTCCAGACCATTGTAGGTGTGGAAGCCACTACATTTTTTAACCCAAGTATAGATTTACAGGGTAAAACTGATGTTAATGGAATAGGCTATATCCCCACTAATTATACAGATGGTATATCGGCTATTACAGATGATATCAGCATTAAAACAACCAGGCAAGGCTATTTAGGAAGATTTAATTATGACTATGATGGAAAATACATTGTTGAGCTTACAGGCCGTTACGATGGTAGCCCGAACTGGAAACCTGAAAACAGGTGGGGATTCTTCCCGGGTGCATCGGTGGGTTATCGTATATCACAGGAAGACTGGTGGAAAAACAGTTCGATACTTGGTAAGATCAATGAGCTAAAGATCAGGGCATCATATGGCATAGCGGGCGACGAATTAGGAGTAGGTCTCGCTGCCTACGCATCAGGTTATAATTATAGCCAGGGTAACTACGTGTATAATGGCGCAGTAACTGTTACCTCAACGGCAAGGGGCCTTCCTGCCACTTATCAAACCTGGGGCCGTGTTCAATCATTAAACTTGGGTATTGATGTTACTTTATTAAAAAACCGCTTAAGCGCCACAGTTGACGTGTTTCAACGTACCCGTACGGGCCTGTTAGCATCAAGGAATATATTGGTACCTAACCTAATGGGTATTGGTATTGGTAATGAGAACTTAAACTCGGATGTTAACCGTGGTATAGATGGTAACATTAACTGGAGAGATAAAATCGGGGAAGTTAATTACTTTGTTGGCGGTAACTTTGCCATCTCGCGGGCGATAACAGGTTTCCGTTACAATCCACGTTTCAGCAGCGAATGGGCCAAATTCCGCGATCCTGGTAACGTAACCGGCCGCTGGACAGGCGGAACAAATCATTATACCGCGATAGGTCAGTTTCAAAGCTGGGAAGAAATCGCTAGTTATCCTATTGATCAGGATGGTGCTGGTAATAAAAACCTTCGCCCGGGCGACTATATATACAAAGATGTTAATGGTGATGGTGTTATTAACGGTAATGATCAAACCATTGTTACCTACAGGGTAAATGCGGGTAACCCGCAATTAAGCTTTGGCTTTAACATTGGCGGTAGTTACAAAGGATTTGACGTAAGGGCTGATTTTGCAGGCGGTAGTTTGTTTACCTATGAGCAGTCTGGCTATATGCGCACCTGGGGTAATAACCTCAATACATCGCAATACCTTGCTGATAATTCAACCTGGTATAAAGACATTTGGGACAAAAACAGTGGCTTTAACATTGGTAAGTTCCCGTTACTTATACAGGGTAATACCGAAACAAACGCAACTAATGCAAGTACCGCTTGGGACACCAATGTAACCTATGCTAAATTGCGTAACCTTGAAATAGGATATACTTTACCATACTCGTTAATGAAATCGGTTGGTGTCTCTAACTTCAGGGTATACCTATCCGGTCAAAACCTGACATCAATATCAAATGTAAAAGGAGGTATCGATCCTGAAACTACAACCTCAGGCGGTACTGCATATCCTACCCCGAGAGTCTTAACAGTAGGTCTTACAGCTAAATTTTAAAAATAAACAAGATGAGAAACAAATTATATTGTCTTTTTGCACTCTTTGTGATAACCTCTGTGTTTATGGGGTGTAAAAAGGATCTTACCGCAGTCCCAAATAGTCTATTAGGAGAGAATGACATCTTTGGAGACAGAGCTCTTGTAGTGTCTACTTTAGCACAATTTTATAACCAGACCAACTTTGGGCAAAGTAACTCGGTAAACGATGTTAACACGAGTGGTACTATAACCTTAGCTAATCAATACGATAATGCCAGCGATGAGGCGCTTTACATGGATGGTGGGCCGGCTACCGGTGGTACTATCAGTATAGGCCGTGACAATAACAGGACATCAGACTATGCTTTAATACGCAGAATGAACCAGTTTTTAGTGGGTATTCGCTCGGCACAAGCAATTAAGAGTCTTACAGCAGCAGACCGCCAAAATTTTGAAGCACAGTGTTTGTTTTTGCGTGCCTGGCTTTGGTTTTGGCAAACCAAAACAGTAGGCGGTTTAACCATTGTGGGTGATGAAATTTTTGGTTATGAAACGGGACAGGACCTGACCCCTTTCCGGCTGAAACGTAATACCGAAGAGGAGTGTTATGATTATG
>Ga0164241_10000675_pt1 | contig 54750 bp, 56 predicted proteins | sample OricomyardsoilBY_FD_108780 | JGI IMG/M metagenome (GOLD analysis project Ga0164241, IMG submission 108780) | Backyard soil microbial communities from Emeryville, California, USA - Original compost - Back yard soil (BY) | ecosystem: Environmental > Terrestrial > Soil > Unclassified | place: USA... | reverse complement strand
TCGCCCGGCGGCGTCCTTGGTCGCGTTCGGATAGGTCACCGCCTTTTCGATGTCCTTGACGGTGATAAGGCCGATGCAGCGATCGTCGCTATCGACGACGATCAGCTTCTCGATCCGGCGCTGATGGAGCAGTCGCCGTGCCTCGTCCTGCGAAACACCGGAGCGGACGGTGGCGAGATTGTCCTTCGTCATCAGCTCGGCGACGGGCTGGCGCGGATTTTCGGCGAAGCGTACGTCGCGGTGGGTGAGGATGCCGACCAGGCGGCCGCCCGGCTCGGTGATCGGAATGCCGGAGATGCGATGGCGCGTCATCAGGTCCAGCGCCTCGGCGAGCGTCTGATCCGGAGTCATCGTGATCGGATTGACGACCATGCCGCTTTCGAACCTTTTCACCGCGCGGACCGCGGCCGCCTGCTCTTCGACCTCCATGTTGCGGTGAAGCACGCCGATGCCGCCCAGCTGCGCCATCACGATCGCCATGTCGGCGCCGGTCACGGTGTCCATGGCCGAAGAGAGGATCGGAATGTTGAGCGCGATCTCGCGGGTGACGCGCGTCGAGGTGTCGGCCTGGCTCGGCAGCACCGCGGATTGCGCGGGGACGAGCAGGACGTCGTCGAAGGTGAGGCCGAGGGGGATGTCGGCTTCGGTCACTGGGCAATTTCCTCGTTGTTTCTGGCGGGTAGTTGGTAGGTGGCGGGATCGGCGAGGCGGCGGCCGAGCGCGACTAGGAGATCGGCATCCTCGGCGGCGCCGCCAAGCTCCAGGTTCTGGCCCGCCTGATCGGTCGGCGAATGATAGCGGCTCTGGAGAAAGGCGCCGAGCCGTGCGGTATCGGAAAAGGCGCCGCCGATCATCACGCTCGGCACGCCGGCACGGGCCAGCGCCCAGCCGTCCTGGGGCTGCGCGAAACTGTCCGCCTCGGTATCGCCGTCGATTTGTCGGCCCGCCGCGAGGATCGTCTGATGGACGATCGAATCGAGCGGTGCGACGCCGCGGCCGATTTCGGCGACCGGCGCGCCGGCGGGTGCGATCGCCGGCATGTCGATGTTGATCGCCGCGACGATCGAGTGGATCGGGACGACCGGATGGGTCGCGAAATATTCGGCCCCGAGCAGCCCCTTCTCCTCCGCCGTGGTCGCGAGGAACAGGATGTCGCGCGCCGGATGCGGCTGGCGCGCGAGCCGGCCGGCGATCTCGATCATCATCGCGACGCCGCTCGCATTGTCGACCGCGCCGTTGCAGATCCGGTCCGCCTCGCCCTCGGGTCGGCAGATGCCGAGATGATCCCAATGGGCGAGATAGAGCAGGCTCTCGCCATTGCCCCCGGCTCTCGTGCCTGGAATGCGGCCGACGACGTTGTTCGTCGTATAGGCATGGATGGCGGTCGTGACATGGAGCGTGGCGCGCAGCGGCAGCGTGACGGCCCGGAAGGACGAACCCGGCTGGTCGTTGAGCAGGTGATCGAGATCGCCCCCGGCAGCCGCGATCAGATGCTGCGCCGCGGTCAGCGGCATCGCGCCGATGATCGGCGGCACCGTCTGCGTGGCGAGCTTGGTCGCCGGATAATGATAGATGCGCTGGACCTCGCTCCAGGGCAGTTCGGGGCCGGTGAGCGCGATCACCGCCGCCGCGCCGGCATCGGCCATCGCCTTCACCCGGTCGCCGAGCGAGGGAAAGCCTTCGACCGCTGGCGGATCGAGCAGGATGATGACGACCGCGCCATGGACGTCCGTGCCGGCGATCTGATCGATGCCGTGTTCGGGCATGCGCGCGCCATGGCCGGCGAAGATCACCGGCGCGTCGGCGATCCGCTCGTCGGCCTCGCGGCCTTGCAGCGCGATATCGGCGTGATCGAACGCGATTTCATGACCGTTGGCAGTGAAACTCGCCTCGTGGTCCTGCGTCGTGCGCTCGATCAGCGGCACGGCCTGGAGCCACGTGCCGTTGTCGCCGGCCGGCGCCACGCCCCGCTGGCGCAGTTGCGCGACGATATAATCGGTCGTCCTGGTCTCGCCCGGCGTGCCCGGCGCGCGGCCCTGGAAGGCGTCGCTCGCGAGAACCTCGATATGGCGCCGCATGTCCGCCGCCGTGATCGGCGCATCGCTCTGCGCCGCGGCGGGCGCGGCAAGGCAGACGATCAGCGGAAGGAGAACGCGAAGCGGGCGCGAGAACATGGCGCTGCTTAAGGATCGACCCCCGCGCTGGCAAGCGATTCGCTGGGCGCCACTCTCGCGCGTCAGGCGAGCCGCCGCTCCATGACGGCGCCGGTGGCCGATTCGGCTAGGGCGCGGTCGGGAACAGAACGAAGGATGGGAAATAATCTTCCGCGGCGAATTGAGCCCGCCATTCGGTGCTGCCGAACAAGTGGGAATAGACCTGCTCGATTCGCCATCCGTCGGCGAGCTTGGTGAGCTGAATCTTGAAATCTTCGCCATCTCGCCGATGGCGGCGATCGTCGTCGCTGGCGACCGCCGCTGGCGGAATCGGGGTTTCGTTCCTGACGTTGGCGATGATCGTGGCGTGCGTCGGCGTGTCCATGTGGACGTCATTGAGATCGAGCGCGTATCTGCTGCGCTGCTGGAGACAGTCGCTCAGGTCTCTGCGGTATTTTCGCCGGGATTCGAGCGCCTGCCCATGGAAAAAGGCATCGGCGATCACCGAAGTGTCGTGTTGCGCGGCGCCCGAAGCGGAATCGCGATCCGCGGCCGACTCATGGCAACTGAGCTGCTCTTGAACATCGACGGCTTCGAAATAGGAATTGATCGCCTGGTCCGGGGTGGCTCTTTGGTGGCTCAAGGTCTCAACTCTCGCGCGCAGGCGTCCAATCTCCGCGCCAGCGGATCGATCGGCCTGAGCGTCGGTCGAATTGGATGAGGTGTTCGCCGGATGACATGCGGCCAGCAGCCCGACGCCGCACAAAAGACCAACCCCGATTTTGAAAGCCCCCATGATCGGGAGGATGGAATAACGGATAATCGGGCGCAAGGCCCAATCATTCTCACACGCCCGCCTTGGCAAGGAGCGCGCGGGCCTGGGCGACGTGGAGGTCTTCGATCATCCGCCCGTCGTGGCGTTCGGCGCCGCCGCTGGCCGCGTCGACCAGCCGGCGCGCGGTTTCTATCTCGGCGAGCGACGGGCTGAAGACGCGGTTGACGGCCGCGATCTGGCTCGGGTGGATCACCGATTTGCCGTCGAAGCCGAAGGCGCGCCCCTCCGCGCATTCCGCAGCCAGCCCCTCGTCCGATTCGAGCCTGTTGTAGACGCCGTCGAACGCGGCGATCCCGGCGGCGCGGGCGGCGAGGAGAATATGCTGGAGCGCATAAGCGAGGCCGGCCCGCCCGGTGCCGTCGGGAACACCGAGCGAGGCGGCGAGATCGTTGGTGCCGGCGATGAAGGCGGCGGCGTCCTGCGCGATCGCGACCGCATCCAGCACGCCATGCGCGGTCTCGATCATCGCCAGCACCGGCCGCTCCATCAGCGAGCGCGCGTCGTGGATCTGCTTTGGCGCATCGACCTTGGCGAGCACGACATAATCGGCCTTCGATTGGCGCACGCAGGCATAGTCGGGCCCGAAATGGGGCGAGCCCTTGGGATTGACCCGGATCGCGACCGGCTTGCCGCCGATGCCGGCATGGGTCGCCTCGATCGCGGCGGCGCGGGCGGCCTCCTTGTCCTCCTCGCGCACCGCATCCTCGAGATCGAGGATGATCAGATCGGCGTCCAGTGCGCGCGCCTTCTCGATCGCGCGCGGATTCGAGGCGGGGAGGAAGAGCAAAGAACGGAACCGGCGCAGGCGTGAGCTGTCGAAGGGGATCATTCGTCCGATTCCGCTTGGAGGAGATGTGGTTTTGCCTGCATGATAGCGGTGAGTGTCGAGGGAGCAAATTCCATGATTATCTTCATCGTCGTCGTCGTCGTGGCGGTGCTGCTCTGGCTGTTCAGCAGCATCAAGATGGTCCGCCAGGGTTATCAATACACGATCGAGCATTTCGGCCGCTTCACCACGGTCGCCCGGCCCGGTCTGGGCTTCTATCCGGCCTTTTTTTATCGGGTCGGCCGGCGCGTGAACATGATGGAGCAGGTTCTCGACATTCCGGGTCAGGAGATCATCACCAAGGACAATGCGATGATCCAGACCGACGGCGTCGTCTTCTTCCAGGTACTCGATGCCGCCAAGGCCGCTTATGAGGTCTCCGACCTCTATGTCGCGATCATGCAGCTCACGACCACCAACCTTCGCACCGTGATGGGCTCGATGGACCTCGACGAGACTCTCTCCAAGCGCGACGAGATCAACGCGCGGCTGCTGTCGGTGGTCGATCAGGCGACCGAGGCCTGGGGGGTCAAGATCACTCGCGTCGAGATCAAGGACATCCGCCCGCCCGCCGACATCGTGAACGCGATGGGCCGGCAGATGAAGGCGGAGCGCGAGAAGCGCGCCGTCATCCTCGAATCCGAAGGCAGCCGCGCCTCCGCCATCCTGCGCGCCGAGGGTGAGAAGCAGTCGCAGATCCTGGAGGCCGAGGGTCGGCGCGAGGCCGCGTTCCGCGATGCCGAGGCGCGCGAACGTTCGGCCCAGGCGGAAGCGACCGCGACCAAGCTCGTCTCCGACGCGATCGAAAGCGGATCGGCGCAGGCGATCAACTATTTCGTCGCCCAGAAATATGTCGAGGCGGTCAGCCAGTTCGCCACGTCGCCCAATGCCAAGACGATCCTGTTCCCGGTCGAGGCGACGCAACTGATCGGCACGCTGGGCGGGATCGGCGAGCTGGCGAAGGATGCACTCGGCAAGGGCGCCGCCGGCGGCGGCGCGCCAGGCGTGCCCTCCACCCGGGGGAGCGGAGGCCAGTAAGTGGACGTTGGCGGCATCGGTGTTCAGTGGCTGTGGCTGGTCGGCGCGGCCATCCTCGCCATCCTCGAGATTTTCGTGCCGGGCGTGTTCCTGGTGTGGATCGCGGCCGCGGCGGCCCTGACCGGTGTCGTCGCGGCGCTGTTGCCGCTCGGCCTGCCGTTTCAGCTCGTCCTCTTCGCCCTGTTCGCGATCGCCTCGGTCTATGTCGGACGGCGCCAATATGAGCGCAACCTGGTGCCGACCGATGATCCTTTGCTCAATGATCGCGTCGCGCGGCTGATCGGCCAGATTGTAACGGTCGAGACCGCGATCGCCGATGGATCGGGCCGGGTACGGGTCGGCGATGGCGTCTGGAACGCGCGCGGGCCGGACGCCGCGACGGGCGCGCGAGTTCGGGTCGTCGGCGGCCAGGGCACGTGCCTGACGGTGGAACCGGTGCCTGCGCCGCCGCAAATCGAAAAGAGTTGAAGACAGGGAGGATGGAGTGATCGATCGCCGCGAGCTGCTGGCGGGCGCGGGTGCGCTTGCCCTGACCGCCTCTTTGCCCGCCCCGGCTTGGGCGGGCGCGGCCGACGATGGCGCGGAGGCGGCGTTGGCAGAGGTCGCCGAGGCGCTGCTGGCGGATTATCCGGAGAATGCCTCGTCGCTCGGACTCGATACTGGCAATCGCGCGGCGCTGCGGTCCCGGCTCTCCGATCGCTCGATGGCGGGGCAGCAGGCGCTGGCAACCCGCGCCCGCGAACGGCTCGCCCGGCTGCGCGCGATCGATCCGGCACCATTGATCGAGGCCGCGAAGATCGATCTCGACGTCGTCCGCACCGCGCACGAGACCGCGATCGAGGGCTTCGGTTTTCCGTTCGGCGACGTCGCGGTGCTCAATCAGAACTGGTCCTATCGCAACGCGCCTTATGCGGTGTCGCAGAATACCGGCGCCTTCGTGGAAATTCCGGACCTGCTCGACAGCAACCACAAGGTCGAGAACGCCGCCGATGCCGAGGCTTATCTGACCCGGCTCGAAGCCTATGCGGCGGTGCTCGACGGCGAAACGGGCCGGCTTGCCCACGACGCCTCGATCGGCGTCGTCGCGCCCGATTTCATCCTCGACAAGGCGCTCCACCAGCAGCGCACGGTGCGGTCCTCCCCGATCGCCGGGTGGGGCCTCGTCACCTCGCTCGCGCGGCGCACCGCTTCGATGCCGGGCGGCTATGGCGCGCGCGCCGAGCGGCTCGTCACCGAGCGGGTCGCGCCGGCGATGGACCGGCAGATCGCCGAGCTGGAGCGCCAGCGCGTCCATGCGGCGAGCGATGCCGGCACGTGGCGGCTGCCCCAGGGCGAGGCTTATTATGCCTGGGCGCTGAAGGCCGGCACGACGACGACGATGTCGCCGGACGAGGTTCACGCAATGGGCCAGGCGGAGCTGCGCGCGCTCCAGGCCCAGATGGATGCGATCCTTCGCCAGCAGGGCCTGACGCAGGGTAGTGTCGGCGCGCGCATGACCGCGCTCGGGCAGCAACCGCGCAATCTCTTCCCCAATACCGATGCCGGCCGCCAGCAGATCATCGATTATATGAACGCACGGATCGCCGACATCCGCACCCGCCTGCCCCGCGCCTTCGCGACGCTCGTCCACGGCAATTTGATCGTGAAGCGAGTGCCGCCGGAGATCGAGATCGGCGCGCCGGGCGCCTATGCCGGCGCGGGCACGATCGACGGCAGCGTGCCGGGCAATCTCTACGTCAACCTGCACGACACCGCGAACAACCCGCGTTTCGGCCTGCCCACCCTCGCCTATCACGAGGGGATACCGGGCCATGTCTGGCAGGGCGAATATACCTATCGCCTGCCGCTGGTGCGTTCATTGCTCGCCTTCAACGCTTATTCGGAAGGTTGGGCGCTCTATGCGGAGCAGCTTGGCGACGAGCTTGGCGTTTACGAAGGCGATCCGCTCGGCAAGCTCGGCTATCTCCAGTCGATCGCCTTTCGCGCCTGCCGGCTGGTGGTCGACACCGGCCTCCACGCCAAACGCTGGACCCGCGACCAGGCGATCGACTGGTTCGCCACCACCAACGGCTCGCCGCGCGGCGATGTCGAGAGCGAGGTCGATCGCTATTGCTCGTGGCCCGGCCAAGCATGCGGCTACAAGGTCGGCCACAGCGAGATCAACCGGCTGCGCGAGCGGGCACGGACGGCGCTCGGGGAGCATTTCGACTTCCGCCATTTCAACGATGCGCTGGTGACGGGCGGGAACGTGCCTTTGGTCGTGCTCGGCCGGATCATCGACGCTTACGTCGCCGGGCGCCGGACGGCTTGACGCTTTCGCTCGACGGGCGCGGGGTTGACGGGGCGAGGACTGGCAGCACCTTGAACAGGCGCCCGAAGCCGGCGATCAACCCGATGACCGTCTGCATGAGGTAGTAGACGATCCACGACAGCCACAGGACGATGACGATCATGCCGTACCAGCCGACCGGATAGGGAAAGGCGAGCATGACGGAGCCCGTGATCAGCAGCGCCAGGTTGAGACCGCAACCGATCCGCATGCGCCGCCGGGCGCGCGCACCAAAGACGGCGACCGCCTCGGGCGTGAAATGGTCGATCACCTTGCGCGCCGCATCAAGGGCGCGCGCCGGCACCGGCAGAAGCAGGCCGATCTCCTCCACCGTATAGGCGCCGAGCGATCGCGATGAGCCGTGAAACAGGGTGATGAAGGCCAGCATCTCGGCGTTGACATCGGGATCCGCGTCCATCCAGGCGATCTCGCGCAGGTCGGACGCCAAGCCGAAGACCCGGTTGCCGACCAGCACGGCGTCGCGGCCGACCCGGACCGAGACTCCTTCCGGGGGCGCCGCCAGCGCCCTCAGCGCCAGCGCCTCGCGCGTGCAGGCGCCCTTCGCGCCCCGGGGTTCCCGCTCCAGCTTCTCCTGGAAGCGCCGCCAGGTGGCGGCGTCGATCGTCCAGGCCGCGATCGCGGCTTCGCCCGCGAGCGCCCGCGCCTGCCGCCACGCGCGCACGGCGCGCGCCAGATAGGACGGCACGATGAACAGTGCCAGCAAGGTCAGCGCCCCGACGAAGGCGCCCGGCAGCGTGATCAGCGTCTCGGCCCTGCTGGACCATTCGGCCGTGTAGGGATAACGGGGCGCCAGCAGCCGATCCGCGCCAACATCCAATCCCACGGTGATGGCGAGCATGATCGGCAATATGCTGGCCCAAAGCAGCGCCTTGCGACCCGGTTGAGAAATGCTCCACATGCGCGTCCCCCTCATCTCGCCGGGATGCGAGAAGCGCCGGCTAGCGACGGACTTTATCGGCGAGCGCGGGCGCTATGAACATGGCGCGGACCTGATTTTCTGCCGATATTTCGCCGGTGCGGAGCGGGCTCGGCCTGCGAGCAGAGCGCGTGATCCGCGCGAAGGCGCGAAGACCGAAGGGAATGATGCTTATCCGCTCGCGAGGCGGACCATTCCCATGGAGGGGGTGGGCCGGCTTTCGCCTTCGCCGGCCACGCCGCCGCGCCTCCGGTCGGACCCGATCCTGCTTCTACCGATCCTTCGCGGTGAAATAGCCGATGCCGGCGCCGACGACCGCGCCGAAGATCGGCCCGACGAACGGCACCGGGATCGCGATCACCGCGCCGATCCCGGCCGCGATCGCCGTCCGCTTCGCAATGGGAGTCTCGAACATGGCAGCTTCCTCTCGCTCATGTGTATTATAATTATAATACACATCGTGTCGAGTTCAAGGGATCTGGCTCCAACCACCCCAGCCGTGCCTCCTTCGAGAACAGCCGCTCGCGCGAATAGAATCTGAGCGGCCAGTCCCGCCGTCCCTCGTCGGCCAGCAACAGCGCGTTGACACGTTCGGTCAGCCCCATGCCTTCGCTCCGCGCCAGCGCGGCGCGGACGGCGTGGATCGAGACCTGGGTGATCGTCTCGTGATAGCCTTCGGTATCGCTGTTCACCCCGCCGACGCTCTCATTGTAACGACGGATGAGATGCGGAAGGTCGCGCTCGGGGATGATGTCGGGGCGTTCGAGGATCAGCCAGGCGCAGGTCGAAAGATGCGCCTCGTGGGTCCATTCGCTCTTCGGCAGCGTACGGGCGAGCATCCGTTCGCCGACGCTGCGGATCGCGGCGGCGTCGGCGAACAGGCGCGGGTTATGGGCCATGGCCGGCCTTTCCGGTCGTCGCGACCGGCAGGCCGGTCCTGATTATGACTGGCCGGAGCCGCCGCCGAGGAACCCCTTGGCGAGATTGCCGAGATCGTTGATCGGGTTGCCGTCGCCGTCACGGTCGAGCAAGCCGGTGAGGCCCGACAGCGCGCCGCCCTGCTGGAAGACGCCTTGAAGGCTTTCCAGCGACACGCCGTGATCGGCCGCGGTCTGCTGCAACGCGTCGGCATGGGTGGCGCCGCCCTGGAGATGGCCCTGGAGCGAGCCGGCGAGGTTCTGGAACTGCTCCGGCGTGACGCCGACGCGCGCGGCCAATTCCTCGACATTGCCGAGATTGCCGAGGATTCCATCGAACATACTCATGATGCGCTCCTTTGTTGACCCGCCGCGGCGAGACTCGGCCGACGGCACGCCCCCTTTTATGGGCGGCCGCCATTGCCGGCAAATGACGAAATCGTAACGATCAGCGGCCGGTGAGCCGCCCCGCCATGCCGATAATGTCGTTGAGCGGATTGCCGTCGCCGTCCATGTCGAGCATCGAGCCGAGCCCGCCGAGGCCTCCGAGACCGCCCGCCTGGGGCTGAGCCTGCGGCTGAGGCGCGGGTTCGCTGCCCCCGAGCAGGCCGCCAAGAACGCCGCCAAGCATGCCGCCCAGCCCGCCTTCGCCGGCAGGCGCCTGCAGCGGCGCGGTGGTCTGGCCCGCGTTGCGGTGGGTGAAGAGATAGCCGGCGACGAGCATCGCCAGCATCGGCAGCATGCGGCGGAGCAGCGAGGTATCGGCCCCGGTCTGTCCGGCGGCATGATCGGCGACGGTGCGGCTGACGTCGGGTGAACCGAAGATCGAGCCGAGAATAGTGTTGCCGGTGCCGACGTCGGTCGGCGCGCCGCCAAGCACATTTTGGAGAAGCCCGCCGCCGCCGAGAGTACCGAGCATCGATTCGAGGCCGGCGAGGCCATCCGGTTGCGCCTGGGCGTTGTTCTTGAAGCCGCCGAGAATTGCCGGCAGCAGCGCGCCGGCGCCGCTCCGCGCCATTTCGGGCGAGATGCCGAGCTCGCCTGCGATGGCATCGATGCCGCCGCCGTTCAGGATCGCCGATTGGATGTCCATGGGCCTTTCCCTCCTTACGCGTTCACTTCGCTTGGACGACTCGACAAGAGGATCGTAGGATAGACTGGGCTTACCCGCCTCGCCACCAGGGACGGCCATGCCGGCCGTTCGGGCGTCGCGCGCCGTGAAGGAGAGTGTCGATGAGTATTTTCAACGCGATCAAGAATGCGATCATGGGCCGACCGCTCAATTACGAAACCCTCGAGGCGGTGGCGGAAGCCCGCGCGGCCCAGCAGAGCGCGGGCGCGGGTGCGGCGGTCGGCGCGGCCGTCGCCCAGCAGGCGCAGCCGAGCGTCCAGCCCCAGCCCCAGCCGCAGACGCTGAGCGATGTCGACATGACCCAGATCCTCGATCAACGCGCCGCGAGCGCCGGTCAGCCGCTCAACTGGCGGACCTCGATCGTCGACCTGATGAAGCTGGTCGGGATCGATGCGAGCCTCGACAACCGCAAGGCGCTCGCCCGCGAGCTTGGCTATAGCGGCGATTTCACCGGCACCGCGGATCAGAATATCTGGCTTCACCGCGAAGTGATGCGCCAGCTCGCCGCCAATGGCGGCAACGTGCCCGCCGGCCTCGCCGACTGAGCGGACGATGAAGAAAAGGGCCGCGTCCCGGGCGGGGCGCGGCCCTTTTCCTTTCGCGATGCGCCGGTGGTCAGGCGACGGTGAGTTGGGGCTCCGCGACCGGCGCGGCCGCCTGGCCGGGCCCGGCGGCGAGGACGCCCGGATCGACATGGGGCGCGAAGACCGCGAAATTGTCGGTGAAGAGCTTCACCAGCTTCGCGGCGGTCGCATCGTAATCGGCCTTGTCGGCCCAGGTGCCGCGCGGGTCGAGGATCGCCGGATCGACGCCGGGGACGCTCACCGGCACCTGGAAGCCGAAATTGGGATCGGTGCGGAATTGGGCGTCGTTCAAGCTGCCGTCGAGCGCGGCGTTGAGGAGCGCGCGCGTGGCCTTGATCGGCATGCGGCTGCCGACGCCATATTTGCCGCCGGTCCAGCCGGTATTGACCAGCCAGCATTTGACGCCGCCTTTGGCGATCCGCTCCTTGAGGAGATTGCCGTAAACGCTCGGATGGCGCGGCATGAACGGCGCGCCGAAGCAGGTCGAGAAGGTCGCCTCCGGTTCGGTCACGCCGATTTCGGTGCCGGCGACCTTGGCGGTGTAGCCGGAGAGGAAGTGATACATCGCCTGGTCGGGGGTCAGCTGCGCGATCGGTGGGAGCACGCCGAAGGCGTCGGCGGTGAGGAGGATCACGTTCTTCGGCACCGGCCCCATATTCTCGGCCGAGCAGTTCGGGATGAAATCGATCGGATAGGCGCCGCGGGTATTTTCGGCGAGGGTCGCATCGTCGAGATCGAGTTCGCGCGTTTCGGGGTCGATCACGACATTTTCGAGCACCGTGCCAAACCGCCTGGTGGTCGCATGGATCTCCGGCTCGGCGTCGGGCGAGAGGCGGATCATCTTGGCGTAACAGCCGCCCTCGAAATTGAAGACGGCGGTATCGGACCAGCCATGCTCGTCGTCGCCGATCAGGGTGCGGCTGGCATCGGCGCTGAGCGTAGTCTTGCCGGTGCCGGAAAGGCCGAAGAAGACCGCCGTGTCGCCCTTGGGGCCGATATTGGCGGAGCAGTGCATCGGCATGATGCCCTCGACCGGCAGCTTGTAGTTGAGGATGCCGAAGACCGACTTCTTCATCTCGCCGGCATAGCGGGTGCCGCCGATCAGGATCAGCTTCTCGCTCAAGTTGACCGCGACCACGGTCTCGCCGCGGGTGCCGTGACGGGCCGGATCGGCCCTGAAGCTCGGCAGGTCGATGACGGTGAATTCGGGCATGAAATCCGCAAGGGCGGCCGCCTCGGGACGGACCAGCAGGGTGCGGATGAAGAGGTTGTGCCAGGCGAGCTCGTTGATCACCCGGACATTGACCCGATATTCCGGCTGTGAGCCGCCGTAGAGATCCTGGACGTAGAGCGTCGCCTTCTCACCCAGCGCGGCCATGAAGTCGGCCTTGAGCGCGGCGAAATGATCGGGCGTCATCGACTTGTTATTGTCCCACCAGATCGTGTCCTCGGTCTCGGCATCGCGGACCATGAACTTGTCCTTGGCCGAACGACCGGTGTGCTGGCCGGTTTCGACGACGAGCGGACCGTCCTTGGCAAGCAGGCCCTCGCCATTACGCACGGCATGCTCGACGAGCGCGCTCGTGCCGAGATTCCAGTGGAGGTTCGCGGGCGTCGCGATGCCCTGGCGGGTCAGATCGAAGGCGGAAACCTTGCGGGTCAAGGTAAGTCTCCTGGCTTGTTGGGCGGGTGCCGCGCGGGCACCGGTCATCGGGCGCCGCTTATCGAAGCGGCGGACCTTCGTCAAAGGGTGGCGCGGCAGGCCGCCCTTGCGTAAAGCCGGCACGGGGAAGGAACACAAAGCCGCATGTCCGTTACGATTGCGCTTGTCGATGACGACAGGAACATCCTGACCTCGCTTTCGGTCGCGCTCCAGTCGGAGGGCTTCGTGACCCGGCTCTATACCGACGGCGAGGCGGCGCTGAAGGCACTCCTCGAAAACCCGCCCGATCTCGCCGTGCTCGACATCAAGATGCCGCGCATGGATGGAATGGAGCTGCTTCGTCGGCTGCGCGAAAAGGCCGATTTCCCCGTCGTCTTCCTCACCTCGAAGGACGAGGAGCTGGACGAGGCTTTGGGCCTTGCCATGGGCGCGGACGATTATATCACCAAGCCGTTTTCGCAGCGCCTGCTGATCGCGCGCATCCGCGCCGTTCTGCGCCGCACCGAGGCGCGCGGGCGTCCCCCCGGCGACGACGCGGAATCGCAGGCGGCGGAGATCGCGCGCGGGCGACTGACGATGGATCCCGCGCGTCATCGCGTAAGCTGGAACGGCCACGACGTGACGCTGACCGTGACCGAATTCCTGATCCTGGAGGCGCTCGCCCAGCGTCCGGGGGTGGTCAAATCGCGCAACCATCTCATGGACGTGGCCTATCAGGACGACATCTATGTCGATGACCGGACCATCGACAGCCATATCAAGCGCATGCGCCGCAAGTTCCGGGCGGTCGACAATGACTTCAAGTCGATCGAGACCCTCTATGGCGTCGGATACCGCTTTGCCGAGGAGTGAGGAGCGCGCCTTCCGGGTCGGCTGGTCGCGGCGGCTTTCGATCCGCCAGCGTATCCTTGCGATCAACATCTTCGCCATCGCGATCATCGCCGGCAGCCTGTTCTATCTCGACAGCTTCCGCGGCCGGCTGACCCAGGCGCGGATTGACCGCGCGCAATCCGAAGCGGTGATGATCGCGCATATCGTCGCGGTGCTGCCGCCGAGCGGGCGCGAACCGGTCCTCACCCGGCTCGGCCAGGACGGCGGTACCCGCCTCACCATCTACGGCCGCGACGGCGCGGTCGTCGACGACAGTTGGGCTCATGCCCCACCGACCTACGAGCTGCGCGATCCCGCGGACGAGCCATGGTATCGCACGGTCGCGCGCGCGATGGACAACGGCTTCGACGCGATCGTCGGGGCGAGCCGTCCGCCGCTCTTCACCCCGCCCGCACATGATTCGCTGGCCGCCTGGCCCGAGGCGCGCCGCGCGGCTGCGACCGGAGAGGCGACGACCGAACTCCGCCGCGCAGAGGAAGGCACCGCCTTCGTCAGCGCGGCGGCGCGGATCGGCGGGCCCCATCCCGGCGTGCTCCTGCTCACCACCAACGCCCGCGATGTCCGCAAGGTGGTGCGCGCCGAGCGGTTCAATCTCGGCATGGTGCTGCTGGCGACCCTGGTGCTATCGGCCCTGCTCTCCCGCTTCCTCGCGCGGACCATCGCCACACCCTTGCGTAAGCTCGCCAGCGCCGCCCATCGCGTCAGGCTTGGCCGCGCGCGCGAAGTCGATGTGCCACTCCTGCCGAAGCGGCGCGACGAGATCGGGCTGCTCGCCCGCGCCCTCCACGACATGACCCAGAGCCTCAGGCAGCGGATCGACGCCACCGAGGCGTTCGCCGCCGACGTCACCCACGAGCTCAAGAATCCGCTCGCTTCGCTGCGTTCGGCGGTCGATTCGCTCGAACGGGTCGAAGATCCGGGCCTGCGCCATCAACTGCTCGATGTGATCCGCCATGACGTGGTGCGGCTCGACCGGCTCGTAGTCGATATCGCGGAGGCCTCGCGGCTCGATGCCGAGCTTTCGCGCGCCCGCTTCGAGCCGGTCGATCTCGGCCACCTCATCGAGGCGATGCTGCCGACCTGGGAGGGGAGACGCGAGGGCGTCGAGATCGCCTTTGCCCGCCCCCGCGCCGGCACCGCCGTGATCATGGGCGACGAATCGCGGCTCGCGCGGCTGATCGACAATCTGGTCGACAACGCAATCTCCTTCTCGCCGCCCGGCGGGCTGGTCGATCTGCGTGCCTCCGCAGTCGGCGACGATGTCGTATTGACGGTGGAGGATGAGGGGCCGGGCGTGCCGGAAAATGCGCGCGAGATCATCTTCCATCGCTTCCATTCGGTCCGCGGACCCGAGGATTTCGGCCGCCATTCGGGTCTCGGCCTTGCCATCGCCAATGCGATCGTCGACGGGCATAATGGGCGGATCGAGGTCGAGGATCGCCATGACGGACGGACCGGCGCCCGCTTCGTCGTCCATTTTCCGGGAGCCGCCGCATGAAGAGCCCCGCCCTGTCGTCGGAAACGGTCCATGCCTCGACGGTCTCGATCGGTGGCCGCGCGGTGCTGATCGCGGGCCGCTCGGGCAGCGGCAAATCGGATCTCGCATTGCGGCTGATCGATCGCGGCGCGGCCCTGGTCAGCGACGATTACACGCTCGTACGCCGCGCCGGCGGCAGACTGCTCGCCGCTCCGCCGGACACGATCGCCGGAAAGATCGAGCTGCGCGGCGTCGGCATCGTCGAACTTGCACACGAGCGCGACGTGCCGGTCGCGCTCTATGTCGATCTGGATCGGCGGCCCGATCGCCTGCCCGACGCGGGCGACCAGAGACTCGTTGCCGGAATCCGCCTGCCCGCCATCGGCCTCGCGCCCTTCGAATCCTCGGCGCCGCTCAAGGTCGAGGCGGCGTTGCGCCACATCGGCCTCGCCGATTGATGCCGCGCCGGCCCGATCCCAAGCGCGTGCTGCTCGTCACCGGCCTCTCCGGCGCCGGCAAGTCGACCGCGCTCGACACGTTGGAAGACCTGGGCTGGGAAGTGGTCGACAATATGCCGCTCTCGCTGCTCAACCGCCTGGTCGCGACCGAGCCGGCGGCCGGCACGACCCGCGAGCGGCCATTGGCGATCGGCCTCGACAGCCGCACGCGCGGCTTCAATGCCGAGGGGATGGTCAAGGCGATCAAGGCTTTGGCGACCGACAGTGGCTTCGCGATCGAGACGCTCTATCTCGATTGCGGCACGCCGGAGCTGCTGCGCCGCTATTCGGAGACGCGCCGCCGCCACCCGCTCGCGCCCGATCGGCCAGCCACCGACGGCATATCGGAAGAGCGCGAGATCATGGCGCCGCTGAAGCGGTGGGCGGATCATCTCATCGATACGACCGACATCGATGCCAATATGCTGAAGCAGCAGATCCGCGACCGCTTCGGCGCCGGCGACGAGGCCCCCGCTTTGTCCGTCCAGTCGTTCGGATTCGCCCGCGGCCTGCCGCGCAACGCCGATCTCGTCTTCGACATGCGCTTCCTGCGAAACCCGCACTGGGAGCGCGCTTTGCGCGAGAAGACCGGGATCGACCCGGACGTCGCCGCCTATGTCGCCGCCGATCAGGCCTATGAGCCGGCGCTCGCCAAGATCGAGGATCTGCTGCTCACGCTGCTCCCGCGCTACCAGGCGGAGGGAAAATCCTACGTCTCGGTCGCGTTCGGCTGTACCGGCGGGAGACACCGGTCCGTCCACGTGGCCGAACGGATCGCGGCACGGTTGCGCGCCGCCGGTTTTTCGCCCACTCTCGATCATCGCGACCTCGCCACGCCGCCGCGCGACGGCATCGAGCGATCCGCAGGCGCAGAGGATGCTGGGACGGCAGGACAGGCGGACGACGGCTTTCAAGGTGATTAGATGATCGGTCTGGTGCTGGTGACACATGGGCGGCTTGCCGCCGAATTCGTCACCGCGATGGAGCATGTGGTGGGCCCGCAGGAGCGGATCGAGGCGGTCTGCATCGGCCCAGAGGACGATATGGAGGCGCGGCGCGAGGATATCGCCCGGGCGATCTCCGAGGTCGATGACGGCAGCGGCGTCATCATCCTCACCGACCTGTTCGGCGGCACGCCCTCCAATCTCGCCATCTCACTGATGAAGAGCGAGAAGATCGAAGTGATCGCCGGTGTCAATCTGCCGATGCTGATCCGGCTCGAGGGCGCGCGCAAGGCGATGGACGTGAAGTCCGCGGTCGCCGCCGCGCGCGAGGCGGGCCGCAAATATATCTCGGTCGCCTCCGAAGTGCTCGGCGAGGCCGCCGCTTGACTCCCGCCAGCCGCACCGTCGCGATCACCAACCGGCGCGGCCTGCATGCGCGGGCGAGCGCCAAGTTCGTCTCGCTCGCGGCGCGGATCGACGCCGCGGTCGAGGTCGAGAAGGACGGCAACAAGGTGTGCGGCACCTCGATCATGGGCCTGATGATGCTCGGCGCGGCGATGGGCGACACGATCACGATCAGCGCCACCGGCCTCGGCGCGGAGACCGCGGTGGCACAGCTCGCCGAGCTGGTCGAGGCCCGTTTCGGCGAGGAATGAAGCATTGCCGCGCGAGGTCACGTCCTTTTCCAACGCGCAGGTCAAACAGGCGCGCGGCCTTCGCGACAAGAAGAACCGCAAGCGCGAAGGGCTGTTCCTGGCCGAGGGGCTGCGCATCCTGACCGAGGCGCGCGAGAGCGGCATGCTCCCGCAAACCCTTTTCTTTTCCGATGCCTCGCATCCGTTGCTGAGACAGTTGATCGACGGGGTCGAGGCGGCGGGCGGCGAGGCGATCGAGACCAATGCCGACATCCTCCACAAGATCAGCGGCAAAGACAATCCGCAGACCGTGCTCGGCACGTTCAAGGCGTTCGACACCGCGTTGTCCGGGATCGACCGCGCCGCCGCGCCGCTGTGGATCGTCGCCCAGTCGCTGCGCGATCCCGGCAATATCGGGACGATCCTGAGGACCGGCGACGCGGTCGGCGCCGGCGGCCTGATCCTCATCGACGACAGCGCCGATCCATTCTCGGTCGAGGCGGTGCGCGCGAGCATGGGGGCGCTGTTCACGCAAAAGATCGCGCAGGCACGCTGGAGCGAGTTCCTCACCTGGCTGCGCGCCGGCCCGGGCCAGTTGATCGGCACCAGCCTCAAGGCCAGCCAGGACTATCAGGTCGCGCGCTATGTAAGGCCCGCCTTCATCCTGGTCGGCAACGAGCAAGCCGGCCTTCCCGCCGCCTACGAGGCCGAATGCGACCTGCTCGTGAAGATGCCCATGCTCGGCCGCGCCGACAGCCTCAACGCGGCGGTGGCGACGGCGGTGATGGCCTATGAGGTCATCAATCAGTGGCGGCGCGGCTGACCTGCGTTCAGCGCGAGGTCAGCCGCGCGCGGTGAAACGGCGGCGTCGCTCCCGCGTTGAGGATCCGCCATGAGAATCGCCGCTATGATCTTGCCCCTGCTGCTCGCCGGCTGCGCGACGGCGGGGATGGAGCCCCTACCTCCGCCATCCGCGACCTATCGCGCGTTGGGGACCGAGCCCTTCTGGTCGATGACGATCGCCGACGGACGCATGACCTATGCGGCGGCGGACGGGCTCGGCTTTTCGGTGCCCGCACCCGCGCGGCGGCCGGACCAGAACGGATATCGCTACGAAACCCGACGCCTGACGCTCGCCATCACCCACAGGCAATGCAGCGACGGCATGAGCGATCGCACCTATCCCGATACGGTGACCGCGATCGTCGATGGGCGATCGCTCCGTGGTTGCGGCGGCGCCCCGACCGCGCCAGCAAATCTCGCCGGCACCACCTGGAGCATGGTCGCGATCGACGGCGATGCGGTGAGTGGCGACACGTACGCGCTGCGCTTCACTGCCGACCGGATCGGCGGCCGGGCCGGCTGCAACAGTTTCGGCGGCACCTATCGCGTCGAGGGCGACCGGCTGATCCCCGGCCCACTGATCTCGACCCGGATGGCCTGCCTCGACGGCGATCGCATGACCCATGAGCGGAACGCGATGCGCGTGCTGGGCGGGCCGGTGCGGATCGGCCACCCGGACGGCGACACGATGGTGTTGAGCGGCAATGGCGGCGAGATCCGCCTGCGCCGCGCGATCTGACGCCTATTCGTCGGGCGGATCGCCGGTGGCGGCGATGAGCGGCGCGGCCGTATCCTCGCCGTAGCGCGGCAGCACGTCGATCGAGGCAAGCTCTTCGATCTCGCGCGCGCCGGTCTCGATGTTGAGCGCCCGGAATTCGCGCCCCGTCACCAAGACGCGGCTCTCGAAGCTGCTGACGAACTTGTTGTAATTGTTGACCGCACTGCCGAGCCCGGTGCCCACGCTCCTGAGATGCCCGGCGGCGACCGCGAGGCGATCGTACATGTCCTTGCCGAGCTTGCCGATCTTCTGTGCCTCCGCTGCGAGCTTCTCCTGCCGCCAGACTGCCGCGACCGTGCGCGCGATCGCGATCAGGTTCGTCGGGGTCGCGAGGAGAACCTTCTTGTCGAACGCGAAATCCCACAATTTCGGATCGCGTTCGAGCGCGGCAGACAGGAAATGCTCGCCCGGCACGAACATGATCACATAATCGGGCGCGTCCGCGAACTGTGACCAATAGGCCTTGTTTCCCAGGCTGTTGACGTGGGCCTTCATCGCCGCTGCATGGGCATCGAGGCCGATCCCCCGCTCCCGCTCCTCGACTGCGGCGAAGGCGTCCTGATAGGCATTCAGCGACACCTTGGCGTCGATGACGAGCGATTTCCCGCCGGGAACCCGGACGACGACGTCCGGCCGGAGCCGCCCTTCCTCCACCTCGACGCTGACTTCGGTCTGGAAATCGCATATGTCGGAGAGCCCGCAGGTCTCGAGCACGTTGCGCAGCTGCTGCTCGCCCCAGCGGCCCCGCGCCTTCGGGGCGGAGCGCAGCGAATTGACGAGCCGCGCCGCCTCGCTCCGAACGGCCTCCTGCCCCGCCTTCATCTCGCCGATCACGCCTGTGAGGTTGCCATAGGCCTCAGTCCGCGCGGCCTCGACCTTGTCGATCAGCTCGCGATGCTGCCGCAGCGACAGCTCGACCGGTTGAAGCAGTACCTTCAACTGCTGCTCGCTCTTCTCGCCGGCCTGGTTGAAGCGGGCATCGGCGCGCTCGAGGAACTGCTTTTGCGCCTCGCCGAGCACGGCCGTTCCCACCTCGCGGAACTGAGCGGCGAGCGCGTCCTTGGCTTCCTTGAGCTCGGCGATCCGCGTCTCGAAATTTCGCGCATCGGCCTGGAGCGCCGCGAGCTCACGGCTGGCGGCGTCGCGTTCCTTCGTCACCTCGTCGAGCGTCAGGCGCAGCAGGTCCGCGGCCTTGCCCCGCTCCTCCGCCAGCGCGGACGCGCGCGCGCGGCCGGCGAACCAGCCGAAAGCGAGGCCGACGGCGAGCGCCAGCAATGCCGCGAGCAGAAGATAGATAGGGTCCATGCGCGCCCGCCTTACGTGGAACGAAGCGCGAACCTAACCGACGCACGGAACAGGCGCCAGCCTTTTCCGTTCGCTGCGTCAGGAGGCCCCATGGCGATTTTGGAGATGTGCTGGCTATGCGCGCGCGATTGCGGTGTCGCGTGCGCGCGGGTGGCGGAGATGGCGGGGCGGGCGATCCCGATCGCGGCGGCGCTGATCGCGGTCGCCGCCTGCCGTCCGGCCCCGGAAGGCGACGGCAATGGCATGAGCCGCGCAAATCCTGTCATCGACGCCGCCACCGCCGCGCCGGCCGATTCCGAGGTCGATATCAATGCTTCGCTGGCGCTTGATCAGTTGAACGGGCTCGAAAGCCATTCCCCGCCACCGCGCGGCGGAGGCGCGCTGCCGCCGGCGGAGGAGCCGTTGCGGTTCGTGGGCCGCTGGTCGGCCGAGACCCGCCTTTGCGCGTCGGCGGTCTGGCGCTTCACGCCGGATTCGCTCGCCTCCCCGGCCGGGGCGCGCTGCCGCTTCGATCGGGTGCACAAAGTGCCCGGCGGCTATGACATCGCGGCGCGCTGCACGGCCGAAGGGCCGGAGCGCGCCGACACGATCCGGCTGCGCTTCGCCGAATCGGCACGCGCAATGCTGTTCGAATCCGAAAGCATCGCCGATGCCGGGCTGGTCTATTGCGGCGGGTGAGGCCTCAGGCGGCGCGACGGGCGCCGCCGCTGTCCTTGCGGGCCTTGATCAGCTTCTTCATGATCATGTCGCGCTTCAGCCGCGAGAGATGATCGATGAAGAGTACGCCGTTCAGATGATCGATCTCATGCTGGAGGCAGACCGCCAGCAGGCCGTCGATCCATTCCTCGTGCGCCGCGCCGTCGCGATCGAGCCAGCGGGCGCGAATACGATCGGGGCGGAGCACCTCCGCGTACATTTCGGGGACCGAGAGGCAGCCCTCCTGATAGGGCACGGTCGTGTCCGAACTTTCGAGGATCTCGGGATTGATGAAGACGCGCGGGTCGCGGACGGGCTCGCCTTCTTCCTCGTCCCCCGATTCGCGCGCGGCGGGCTCCTGCAGGTCGATGACGAGCAGGCGCTTGGCGACGCCGACCTGGATCGCGGCGAGGCCGATGCCGGGCGCCGCATACATCGTCTCGAACATGTCGTCGATGAGCCGCTTGAGCTCGGGCGTGACCGCCTCGACAGGCGAGGAAATCTGGCGGAGCACGGGGTCCGGGGTCTCGTAGATCGGCAGGATGGACATGCCGGGGAAATAGGAAGATTCGGCGGCCGCTTCAAGCGACCGGACGCCGCGCCCGCAGCGCCTGCGCCAGCGTGCCTTCGTCGAGATAGTCGAGCTCGCCGCCGACCGGCAAACCGTGGGCAAGCTGGGTGAGGCGGACGGGATAGGTCTCCAGCCGCTCGGCGAGATAATGGGCGGTGGTCTGGCCTTCGAGCGTCGCGTTCATCGCCAGCACGACCTCATCGATGCCGCCCGCTGCCACGCGGCTCACCAGGCCGGCGATGTTGAGATCCTCCGGTCGCACGCCCTCCAGCGCCGAAAGCCGGCCGCCGAGGACGTGGAACCGGCCGGGGAACAGCCGCGAGCGATCGAGCGCCCACAGGTCCGACACCTCCTCGACCACGCACAGGAGGCGGGCGTCGCGGCGCGGATCGGCGCAGATGCCGCAGGGATCGATGGTATCGACATTGCCGCAAGTGGAGCAGACCGACAGATTCTCGTTCACTTTCTCCAGCGCGCGCAGCAGCGGAGTCAGCGCGCTTTCGCGCCGCTTCATCAGGTGCAGCACCGCGCGGCGCGCCGAACGCGGCCCGAGGCCGGGGAGACGGGCGAGCGCCTGGGCGAGGGCTTCGATTTCCTGGGAGGCCATGGCTGTGGGATATGGGGAAGCGCGGCGGCTTGCCAAGCCGAATGTAGTGGATAGGACGGCGCCATGCGGATCGCCTTCATGGGAACGCCGGACTTTGCCGTGCCGACATTGGACGCCCTGATCGGGGCGGGGCACGACATCGTCGCGGTCTATACGCAGCCGCCACGGCCGGCCGGACGCGGCAAGACGCTGTCGCCCTCGCCCGTCCAGCTTCGGGCGCAGGCGGCGGGGATCGAGGCGCGGACGCCGCTGACGCTGCGCGATGCCGAAGCGCAGGCGGCGTTCGCGGCGCTCGATCTCGATGTCGCGGTGGTCGCTGCCTATGGGCTGATCCTGCCGGTGCCGATCCTCGAGGCGCCGAAACATGGCTGCCTCAATGTCCACGGCTCGCTGCTCCCGCGCTGGCGCGGTGCGGCGCCGGTGCAGCGGGCGATCCTCGCCGGCGACGAAGAGACCGGCGTGTGCATCATGGCGATGGAAAAAGGGCTCGACACGGGGCCGGTCTATGCGCGGCGGGCGACGCCGGTGGGCCGCAAGACGGCGGGCGAGCTGACCGCAGAGCTCGCGGAGATCGGCGCGGCGCTGATGGTCGAGGTGCTGGCGGACTTTGACGTCATGACGCCGGTTCCGCAGCCCGAGGTGGACGTGACCTATGCGAGCAAGATCGAGAAGAGCGAGGCGCGGCTCGATTTCACGCAACCCGCCGAACAGGTCGAGCGACAGGTGCGGGCGTTCAACCCAGCGCCCGGCGCGTTCTTCGAATATCGGGGCGAGCGCATCCGCATCCTCGCAGCCAGTCTGAGCGAGGAAAATGGCGAGGCGGGCGGCGTGGGCGAAGACCTCGCTATCGCCTGTGCCGAAGGGACGCTCCTTCCCACGCTCGTCCAGCGGGCCGGCCGGGCGGCGATGACGCCGGCGGAGCTGCTCCGTGGCTTTGTCATTCCTGAAGGCGCCATCCTTTCGTGACCCGTTTCCGCCTCACGGTCGAATATGACGGCCGCCCGTTCATGGGCTGGCAGCGCCAGGCGCACGGGCCGTCGGTGCAGCAGGCGATCGAGGAGGCGGTGCGGGCGATCACGCATGAGGAGGTGACGCTCCATGCGGCGGGGCGGACCGACACCGGCGTCCATGCGCTCGCGATGACCGCGCATGTCGATGTCGAAAAGCCGATCACGCCGTTCCGGCTCGCCGATGGGATCAATGCGAAGCTGAGGCCCCTGCCCGTCGCGATCCTCAAGGCGGAGATCGCTCCGGAAGATTTTCACGCGCGATTTTCGTGCGTTGGACGGCGTTATGTCTATCGGATCGTAAATCGTCGCGCGCCGCTGGCGCTCGAAGAGGGACGCGCGTGGCGGGTGCCGGTGCCGCTCGACGAGGAGGCGATGGACGATGCGGCGCAGGTGCTGGTGGGACGGCATGATTTCACCACCTTCCGCTCGGTCCAGTGCCAGGCGGCGAGCCCGGTCAAGACGCTCGACCGGCTGAGCGTGCGGCGAACCGGCGACGTAATCGAGATCGAGGCGGCCGCCCGCTCCTTCCTGCACCATCAGGTGCGATCGATGGTGGGGTGCCTGGCACTGGTCGGGCGTGGGAAATGGACGAAGGCGGACCTGGCGGCGGCGCTGGAGGCGAATGACCGCGCCGCCTTGGGCTTCAACGCGCCGCCCGACGGGCTTTTCTTCGTCGCGGCGCTTTATCCGGAGCCCTGACCGTGCCGAGCCCGAAGACGCGTTGGAGCGATTTTTCGAGCATCAGCAGCTGCCAGAGCGTGCGGCCGTGATCGGAGAGGCCGGTGCGATGATCCTCGGCGATCCGGGCGATCGCGGCACTGTCGAACCAGCCCATCTCGGCCAGCGCCGAACCATGGGCAATTGCGGCGGCCTGCTCGGCGAGCGGGCCCCTGAACCAGTCCGAGATCGGCGTGACGAAGCCCATCTTGCGGCGATTGAGGATGTCGTGGGGCAGGCGCGAGGCCAAGGCGCGCTTCATCAGCCATTTGCCGGCGCCGCCGCGCAGCCGCATTCGCGCGGGCAGACGCGCGGCGAACTCGACGAGGCGGTGATCGAGCAATGGCTCGCGCGCTTCCAGGCTCACCGCCATCGAGGCGCGATCGACCTTGGTCAGGATGTCGCCCGGGAGCCAGATCTTGAGATCGGCATATTGGGCGCGCGAGAGGCCGTCATTGGCCGGCGCCTCGGCGAAGGCGCGCTCGTAGCGGGCCTCGGCGCGATAGCCGTGGAGCGGCGCGGTGAAGAGCTGACGGCGCAGGGCCGGCGGCGTGACACCCACCGCATTGGCATAAGCGAGGCCGCTCCCCTGCCCCAGCGCCTGTAAAGTCGTCCTGGCGCGGAAGACCTGCGGCGCCCAGTCGAGCTTCGGATAGACCTCACCCAAAGCGCCGGCGCCGCGCGCGAGCGGCCCGGGCAGCAGCGCCCGCGCCCGCTCCTCGTTACGGAACAGGCGGTGACGGCGATAGCCGGCGAAGGCCTCGTCGGCGCCGTCGCCCGAGAGCGCGACCGTCACCTTTTCGCGGGCCAGTGCCGAGACTTGGTAAGTGCCCATCGCAGAAGCGTCGGCGAACGGCTCGTCGAAGGCGTCGGCGAGCGTGTCGATCAAGGCGAAATCGTCGGCCGCGACGGTCCGCGTGCGATGGTTGGTGGCAAAGAGGCGGGCGATCTCCTCGGCATAAGCGGTCTCGTCCAGCTCGGGCACGTCGAAGCCGATCGAGCAGGTCTCGACCGGCGTGCGGCTGGTTTCAGCCATGAAGGCGACGACCGCCGAGCTATCGACCCCGCCCGAGAGGAAGGCGCCCAGAGGCACGTCGGCGATCATGCGCGAGGTGATCGCGGCACGCAGCCGTTCGACCAGCTCCTCCTCCAGCTTGCGGACGGAGGCGCGGGCGGGATTGGAGAAGTCCGCATCCCACCATTGCACCGGATTCGGGATCTCGCGGCCACGGCGGATCAACATGAAATGGCCGGCGGGGAGCTTACGTACGCCGGCGATGATGCAGGCATCGTCGGGAACATAGCCGTAAGCGAGATAGTCCTCGATCGCGGTCGGATCGGGGGTCCGCCGAAGCAATGGGTGCGCCATCAGCCCCTTCAGCTCGGAGGCGAAGATCACCGCGCCGTCCGAGAGCTGGCAGACATGGAGCGGCTTCACGCCCAATCGGTCGCGGGCGAGGAAGAGCGCGTCCTGATCCGCATCGTAGAGCGCGAGCGCGAACATGCCGTTGAAGTGTGAAAGGCAATCGGGGCCCCACTGCCACCAGCCAGCGAGGATGACCTCGGTGTCGCTCTGGGTCGTAAAATGGTGGCCCTTCGCCTCCAGCTCCGCGCGGACGTCCCGGAAATTGTAGATTTCGCCATTGTAGGTCACGGCGACGCGCCGGTCGGGCGTCAGCATTGGCTGCGCGGCGGCGTCGGAGAGGTCGATAATCGAGAGGCGCCGGTGGCCTAGGCCAACGCCCGGCGCGGTCCAGACGCCGCTGCCGTCGGGCCCGCGATGGGTGAGCGCGGCGGTCATCGCCTTCACCCGCGCCGGATCGACCGGCTTGGGGACGTCGGGGTGAAAGATGCCGGCGATGCCGCACATGGCTTATTCGTCCCCGGCGGCGCGGTCGGCGATCGGCGCGATCGGGCCCAGGGCGGCGAGGAAGGCGTCGATCGCCGGGCGGGCGCTGGCCCCGCGCGCGGGGGCCGGCGCCGAAACCAGCACCGCCACCGCTCGCTGCGGTCCGCCGAGCAGGCGCGTCTTCATCGTTTCCAGCTTCACCCTTGCCCCGCTTCCGGTCAGAATCGCGCCTACCCGGTAGAAGCTGACGACCTCGCGTTCCACCCCGTGCGAGGCGATCCGCTCCGCCTTTCCGTCGGGCGGAGCCGGCGCGTCGGCGGTCCAGGCCCAGGCGCCGTTGGGCGTGATCGCGCCCTGGCCGAAGCCGACGACTTCGCGGCCTTCGCTTTGGTGGGTGTAGAGGATGACGGCGAGATCGACGGTTCGACCCGCGACGTCCCGGTAGCGGGCGAAAACAATCCGATCGGCGCCGGTGAAATGCGGACGCCAGTCGTTCGAGGGCGCGATGCGGGTCCAGCCGGGCACATTCGGCAGAGCAATCGCCATCGGCGCCTCGCGCGTGCCGGCCGCCGAGATCATCGTTGCCCAGGCGATCGGCAATGCGGCGATGGCAAGCGCGGCAGCGGCGGCGAGGTTGAGTGGCGCGCCTTCCATTGCCGGCATCGCTGCGGGATCGAACCATGGGTCGCAGGCGCGGCGATCGAAGAACTTCCAGCCGATGCCGAGGATGAGCGCGATCACCAGCGCGAAGAAGATGCCGCCATAGACGACATGGTCGAAGCCGGCGGCCCAGGTGAGGCTGGCGCGCTCGGCGACATAGATCGTCCCCCAGGCGCGCACCCCGTTGGCGAGCACCGGGACGACGATCGCGATGGCGAGGAAAGCCGCGCGCCGCCGCCACGACTTGAAACAGACATTGCCGACCAGCGCCCCGAAGGCGAGCATCGCGATCAGGAAACGCGCGCCGGCGCAGGCCTCGGCGACCTCGAAATAGCCGGCGGGCGTGGTGATGAAGACGCCCTCCAGATGCGCCGGCACGCCGGTAATGCCGAGCAGGAATGTGGCGATATGGGCGGTCAGCGTCTGCATCGCCGGAACCAGCGCCTCGCCGGCCGGGATCAGGAAGAGCGCGTAGAAGATCGGGAAAGCGAGACCGCGCGCGACATTGCGGCCGAGCAGCGTGATGATGGCGCCCTGGAGCATGAAGACGAGGCCGGTGTGCCGCGCGATGGAGACGCCGCCGGCTTCGCCGAGCAGCCAGCCGAGCGCGCCGGTGCCAAGCAAGACAAGGCCCGGAAACCAGGCGGCGGGCGCGAGCTTGCGAAGCTCGGGCAGGCGCTGCGCGACCAGCCAGCCGATCAGCGGCAGAATGAGGAAACAGTGGTTGAAGGTCGCGTCGTTCCACCAGATCGAGACGATGTGCGCCGCATCCTTATGGAAGAGCGTGAGCAACAGCAGCCACACGAGGCCGAGCCCGGCGAGGTGGGTGCGCCAGGCCGCGGCCGGCGCGGCCGGCTGCGCCATCGGCAGCGCCATCGTCATGCCGCCGCCCGCTTGCCCAAGGGCGCGACCAGCGGGTTGAGCGGCGCGAGCCGGCGATCCCAGGCATAGTCCAGCTCGACCCGTGCGCGCGCCGCCTTGCCAAGAGCGAAGGCGCGCGCCGGCGCCGTGAGCAGGCCGTTGATCGCGTCGCTCATCGCCTCGGCATCGTCGGCGACGATCAGGTCGCGGCCGGGCTCGGCCTCGATGCCTTCGAAGGCGGCGGCGCTGGCGACGACAGGCCGCGCCATCGCCATCGCTTCGAACACCTTGTTCTGGATACCGCGCGCGATCCGCAGCGGCGCGACGACGATGTCGGCCGCGGCGAGCCAGGTCCGCATGTCCGCGACGGCGCCAGTCACCTCGACGCGCTCGCCTTCCAGCGCGCAAAGCGCCGGCGCCGGATTGCGGCCGGCGATAACGAAGCGCCCGGGCACGCGCGGCAGCACCTCGCGCGCGAACCAGGTCACCGCGTCGATATTGGGCGCATAATCCATCTGGCCGGTGAAGAGCAGGATCGGCCCCTCCCCCCTTGCCGCTTTGTCCAGGCGCGGAAAATCCGCGCCGGCATCGAAGATTTCCAGGTCGATGCCGTTGGAGACGGCGTGGATGCCGGCAAGGCCCGTGCGCGCGCGGAACAATGCGGCCTCTGCCTCGCTCACGAACAGCGAGGCGTCGGCGCGGGCGGCGGTGGCGCGCTCGAAGGCGAAGAGCCGCTCGGCCTCGCGTGCATGGATCCAGCGCATCGGCGCGGTCGCCGTCGCCGCATAAGCGGAGAACTTGGCCGAATCCATATCGACGAAATCCATCACGAAGCGCGCCGGGCACGGATCGGGGACGAACTGCGCCATCTGGCCGGAATAAGCGAAGATGGTGCCGATCCGTCCCGAGGCCAGCATCCGGGCGACGTAGGCGCGAAGGGCGGCGCTATCGAACATCGTCAGCGAAGCGGGCTTGCCCTGGGCGATCGCCTTGAGGCCGGCTGCCGCTTTGCCCGCCCGGCGGATCTCGACATGGGTCTCACCGAGCGCGTCGCCCATCGCCGCGCGCAGGGCCGGCAGATGCGCGGCATCAGCCTCATCGTCGGCGAAGCAGGCGAGATGCACTTTCGCCAAGCCGCCGAGATGCTTCAGCATGTGCCAGGAGCGGATCTTATCACCGCGATCCGGGGGAAACGGGATGCGGTGGGCGAGGAAGAGGATGTCGTCCATCAGCCCAATCCGCGCGCGAGATGCGGGCCGATCCGGTTGGCGAGCCAGAGCGGCAGACGCTGCCAGAGCGCGATCTGGAGCCTATATTTGGGGTTGAGCGGGTTCACTTCGCGCTTTTCGCCCCAATGAGCATAAGCGAGTGGCTTCGGCTCGAAGCCCCAGTTTTTCTTGAAGGCGAAGGCGCCGGTGCCAACTTTTGAGCGGCCGAAATCGAAGCGCGCGCAACCGCGTGCGGCGGCATGGCGCATCAGCTCGTAATACATCAGCTCGTTGGCGCGCGATGCGCGGGCGGTGCGGGTGCCACCACCCCAAAAGGGATAGACCGTGCCGCGCCAGTAGAGGCTGAGCACGCTGGCGAGCACTTCGCCGTCCTTGCCGACGGTCAGGATGTCGGCATCGTCACCGAATTCGGCGAGCACCGCCGCGAACAGCGCGCGCGGGAAGACCGGTGTGCCGAGATTGCGAACGCTCTCGGAATAAGCGCGGTAATGGGCATCGAGATCGCGGTCGATCGCCACGTCGAGCCCGAAGCCCAGTGCCCGACGAACCTCCGCGCGCTGCTTGCGCGGGATCGCCTTCAGGATCGCCTCGTCATCGACGGGGAGATCGCGGGCGAAACCGGCATAGAGACCCTCGCCGACGTTCCAGCCCTCGGGCGCCGGACCGCCGCGCAGCTCGATCGAGGGGCAATCCAGCCGTTCGGACAGGCGGACTGCCTCGGTGGCCAGCGCAGCGACGACACTCTCATCGTCAGCGAGAATGCCGCCGTCGACTCCGAAGCCTGCCGATACGAGAGCGGTGCCGAACAAAGGTGAGCGCAATTCGGTCAGCGGCAGCACGCCGCGCACCGCGCCGCCTTGCTCGGCGATGAGGAGGTGCGCCTGCTGGCCGGTGCCGGCCGCGATCGCCCGGCTCCACTGGGGAAGATGAAAGGGCGTCGCATCGGGATGGGCGCGCGCGAAGGCTTCGGCGGCCGCGTCCGAGGGGTCGGCGGCGCGCACCGTCGGCGTGATCGGGGCGTGAGCGTTCACAAAGCCCTCGCCTGCTCGGCGGCCACTCCATCGGTGCGGCCCCAGTCATGGGCACACAGCAGTTTCAGGAGCTTGCCACGCATTTCAGAGAGATTTGTGTAATGACGCAGCCGCGATTTCAGCGGCGCGTGCGCGACCCTCGGCTGATCCGGATCGATCTCCCAGGGATGAAAATAGAAGATCGCCGGCCTGCGATCCGTCTCATTCACGCGGCGGATCGCCCAGTTCGAAAAGGCATAAGGCAGCAGGCGGAAGAAGCCGCCCCCGCCGGCGGCCAGGCGGCGACCCGCCAGATCGGCGGTGGTGACCGGCAGCTCGATCAGCTCGACGCCCTCGACCGGCCGCCAGGCGAAGCGCGGCGACTCGCGCCAGCCATAATGATCGTGCGCGATCGGGGCGACGCTGGAGGAATAGGCATAGCCATCCTCGGCGAGCACCCGGTGCGCCCAGGGGGTGCGCGGGTCGATCGAGAAGCTCGGCGCCCGATAGCCGGTGACGCGCTGGCCGGCGGCATCCTCGATCAAGGCGCGGGCGCGGGCGATGTCGGCGCGAAACTCCGCCTCGGTCAGCGTGAAGACGCGCTTGTGGTCGTAGCCGTGACTGGCGATCTCGTGCCCAGCGGCGGCGATCCGTCGGATCAGCGCCGGGTGGCGCTCGGCGACCCAGCCAAGCGTGAAGAAGGTCGCCTTGACCCCCGCCTCGTCGAACAAAGCGAGCACTGCATCGGTGTTCGCCTCGACGCGCCGCGGCAGCGAGTCCCAGTCGCGGCGGTTAATGACAGTCTCGAATGCGCCGACCTGGAACCAGTCCTCGACATCAACGGAGAGGGCGTTTCGCATGCGCCCTCCTCAGGCTGCTTCGATCCTCGCGGGCCTTTTCGCGTCGCCTTCCGCCCATTCGACCAGCAGGGTGAGGATCCGGCGCAGCATCGCGTCATGCTCCTCCGCACGCATCTCCAGCGCGGCAATGCGGCCGGCGAGCGCCGGATCGGCCGCGACGGGCGCGGGCGCCGCCTCGACCAGGGTCGGTCGGGCGGCCCGCAAGGGCAGAACGCGCTCGCCGGAGGGCGCCGGCGTTCGCGCATCGGCGCCGATTTCCTCCGACACGGCGGCGACAAGATCGGCATCGATCGTGTCGACGTCCTCAAGCGCGGCGGCGAGCATCAGACGGTTGGCGAGCTGGTTGGTCCGGCGCGGGATGCCGCCGGTCGTCTTATGGATCGCGACGATCGCCTCGGGGGCGAAATCGGGGCGGCCGGTCCAGCCGACCAGCCCGAGCCGGTGGCGGAGATAGGCCTCGACCTCGTCCGCGCCCATCGCTTCGAGATGGTGCGAGGCGATGACCCGCTGGCGCAGTTGTTCCAGCCCCGACGAAGAGAGCCGGTCGCGGAATTCCGGCTGACCGAGCAATATGATCTGGAGCAGCGGCTTGCCCGCCATCTGGAAGTTGGAGAGCATCCTCAGCTCTTCAAGCGCGGAGACGGGCAGGTTCTGCGCCTCATCGACGATCAGGAGATTGCGCTTGCCGGCGCGCATTTCCTCGTCGAGCCGCCGCTCGATCGCGTCGAGCAACCGCGCCTTGTCGAGCCCGGCCACGGCGACGCCGAAGCCTTGCGCGGCAAGGCGGAGCATGTCGTCGCCTTCGACCTGGGTCGAGGCAAGGCTGACCGCGTTGAGCCGTGACCGGTCGATCGTCGCCATCAAATGCGCGACGAGGGTAGATTTGCCCGCGCCGATCTCGCCGGTGATGGTGACGAAGCCCTCCGCCTGGGCGAGGCCGTAGCCCAAATAGGCCATCGCCTTCCTGTGCGTGCGGCTCTCGAACCAGAAGCGCGCGTCGGGCGTCAGTTGGAATGGCTGCCCGGTAAGGCCGAAATGGTCGGTGTACATGAGCTCTCGCCTACCTTCCCCGCCTTTAGAAATTGTATCGAAGGCCGAGCAACGCCGAGGCGACGCTGCTGCCGTTGCCGTTCTGGTTGCTGTGATAGAGGCCGAGCGCGGCGAGGAACTGGAGCCGATCGACCAGCAGCCGGCGGGTGTAGCCGATATTGCCGCCGAACGTGGTGATCGACCCTAAGCCCGGGTCGTCCGCGTCGTACCAGCTCGCATAGACATCGAAATTGACCTGCGAGACGCGGCTGAGGCGCCGGCCGATGCTGCCATAGACGGTGGCGGTCTGATCCTCGTCGCCGCCAAAGGTGACGAAGGGCGAGGCATCGCCCCGGCTGAAGTCGCGCCGGACATAGGAGGCGCCGATGCCGAGATCCCACAGGCCGCGATTGCCCGAGATTACGCCGCTCACGCCGCGCATCCGGAAAGTCGCGCCGCGGATCGACTGGAGCGAGCGATCGAAGCAACCGCCGCTGCCCGGCGCCGAGCCGAAGGCGCAGCCGCCGATGTCGCCAGTGAACGGATTGCGCGCGACCTGAAAATCTGTCGGCAAGCTACTCAGATCATTGACGAGAATATTGCCGAACGTCTCGACGGTGTCGAACACCTGCACGTTCATGCCGTAATGCGAATTGAACTGGTGGGTGAACGAACCGACCACGGTCGTGCCGCCGTTGCGATGGCCGGCGCGGATTTCGAGTTGGGTATGGACGCTCGGCTTCCAGATGATCCCGCCGTCATAGATGAGATCGTCGATATCGTAGGTGAGGATGCGGCGGCTCGGATCGACGACGGCCAGGCCGTCGCCGCCGATCACTGGTGACCCATCTGAATTTCGTGCGATATCGTTCTGACCTGCCTTGATATTTTCATAGCCGATGCCAGCGGTGAGGGCGAGCGTCGGTGAGATCGGCAGGACGATGTCGCCGCGCACATAGCCGGCATGGAAACGATCATCGAACGGGCTGTCTGTGGTCGATCGCAAATAACCGGCGCCGATCGTCCAGCCAAACGGCAGCCGCCCCGGCCCCATGCCGACGCTGGCGGTGGCGTTGTGGGTGGTCGAATGATCGAAACCGTCGACCAGACCGAAGCCATCGAGGTGATCGTCGATCGCGGTGTAGCCGAAGCGATAGGCGGCGTTGACCGCGAGCGGGCCGGCATGAGTCGAAAGCGTCGGCCCGGCAAAGAAGCTGTAAACGTCGATCGCCGGATCCTGGCCGGTGAGGCCGAAGAAGCGTCCACTGCCGCCGGTGCGGGTGGCGAAGGCGCCGGCATCGAGGTCGAGCAGGCCGGGCGCCGCCTCGACATGGACGATGGCGAGGCCGGAATGGCTGTCCTGGTCGGTGGTGTCACGATTCCAGCCGATCTGACGGTCGTAGCGATAGCTGACCGCGACCGCGACGTGACGCCGCTGGATGGAGCCGTCCACGCCGACGGCGAGGTTGGTATAGGTGAGCGTGTCGCCGCTGCTCAGTTCGGCGCTGATTGCCTGATCGACCTCGACATAGGGGTCGATCCGGACGCGGCTATGACGGGCACGGCGCGGCTGGGCGGCTTCCGGCGCGGCCCGCGAATCGTCGCCCGCGGGCGGCGCATAGGAGACGCCAGAGGCCGGGACGGCGGCGGACGGCGCGCCGCCGATCGTGTCCGCATAAGGCAGGCTCTGCGCGCCCGCCGCCGCGCCCCAGAGCGCGAGGCTCAGAGCAAGCGCGAGGCGACGGATCGGCCGAAGCTCAACCCTCATGGTCCCGCCCCTCATAATAAGCGCCGAACTTGCGGCCGGTGACGGCCAGGCCGGCGCCGTTCAGGATCAGGCCGACATGATCGCAGGCCGACAGCAGGCCGACACTCTCGCGCAGGTCGACTTCGGTGGTGCGATCGGCGCGCACGACGACGAGCGCCTGCCCGACATGGGCGGCGAGCGTCGCGGCGACCGAATCCATCAGCACTGGCGGCGAATCGAACAGGATGATGCGGCGTGGATCGGCTTCGATCAGCCGCGCCAGCACTTCGCGCGTGCGCTCCGAGGCGAGCAGCTCGGGGACGTTGCTGGCCTGGCGTCCGGCCGGGAGCACCGCGAGGCCGGGCACATCGGTGCGGATCACGAAGGCTTCGGGATCGGCGGCCGGATCGGCGAGCGCGTCGACCAGGCCCGACCCGCTCTCGATACCGAGCAGCGCCAACAGGTCGTGCTTGGCGACGTCGCCGTCGACGAGCAGCACTTCGGAGTCACGCTCGCCGGCAAGGCTCAGCGCGAGATTGGCCGCGCAGAAGCTCTTGCCCTCGCGCGGCTGGCCCGAGCAGACCAGTACCGAGCGGCGCTTTTCCGGGCTTTGCGAGACATGGCGCTCCATCGTGGCGAGAAGCTGGCGCTTCACCAGCCGGAATTCCTCGGCAAGACCGGTCACCGGGCCGCCGGGAACGATCAGTCCCGCCTCGGCAAGCGCGGTCCGATCGATGGCGACGACGCCTTCCATGACGCGCGCCAGCGCCGGACGGGATTTGATCGCCAGCGCCGGCGCGGCCACGATCGGCTCGGGTTCGCGGACCATCGGCTCCGGATCGCAAGCGGTGGGTTCCGGTTCGACGGGGAGAGACACGGGCACGGCGTCCGGTGCCGGCGCGTCGCCGCGCAGCGGAGCGCCGAAATCGTAGAGCTCCGCGGCGCGCTCGATGAAAGAGATGCGGCTATGTTTCATCACGCCACCTGCGCCCGCTGCCAGAATTCGACCAGCATCAGGATGGCGTAGCAGCCGACGAGCGCCGTCCCCGCCCCGCCCAGCCATGCCAGCCGGCGCCGGCGCAGCGCGCGCACCGGCGCGGTCACGACCTCGCTCACTGTCCCAAGCACTGGAAGCCCGGTGACGGTGGCAAGCCGGTTCTGGGTCGGAAAGGTCGTCTGGATCTGGCCGAGGATGAAGGCCACCGCCACGCCGGCACCAAGCGCGAGGACGAGGATCGCGGTGAGGAAGATCGGGCGATTCGGCGCGGCCGGCGTGGTCGGAATGCTCGGCGGCTCGACCACCTGGACGTTGATCGGCGTCGCCTGGCGCTGGGCGTCGCTGCGCAGGCGCACCTGCTCGCGATTGGCGAGGAGCTGGTCATATTGCTGCTTCAGCACGTCATGGTCGCGGGCGAGGCGTTCCTGCTCGGCGGCGACGCCCGGCTCGCTCGATTGGCGCGCGGAAAGCTGGGCGAGATCGGACTGGATCTGGTTGCGCCGGGCGATCGCGGCGGCGACCGTCGCTTCGCGCTCGCCCATCAATGCGCGCAGCGAGGTGTAGGACGGATTCGAGATGCCGCCGGACGGGGCGCCGTTGCGTGCTTCGGCCGCCGCATAGGGCCGCAGCCGGGCGATCTGCTCATGCGCGGCGATGATGTCGGGGTGCGATTCGGTCCAGCCGCGGGCGAGGTTCTGGTTGATCTGACCCTGGAGGGCGGCGATCTGGCCGGTGGCCGTGGTGGCGGCGCCGCTCGCCGGCGCGCCCGGCAGGCTGGCCGGGGTCGCGGCGAGCTGGCTTCGCATCGACGCGAGGCCCGCCTGACCGGCGACGATCTGCTGCTGGAGGCCGTCGAGCTCGGCCCGCGCCGCCGACATGCGCTGCGAGACCGTGCCGTCGCCGGGCAGGATCGAGGCGTAACGCTGGTCGAATTCGTTCTGGTGTTGCTCGGCTTCCTGGAGCGCGGCGGCGCGGCGGGCGAGCTCCTGGTCGAGAAACTGGAGCGACTGGCCGGTCTGGGCGCGGTCGCCGGTCAGATTCTGCTCGATGAACGTGTCGACCAGCCCCTGCGCCACGCCGGCGGCGGCGCGCGCGTTCTGTGCGTTGGAGAAGCCCGAAATATTCGAATTCGTCTTGATCTCGATCATCCCGTCCGGCTGCGCGGTGATGGTGATCCGGTTGCGGAGCGCGGTGACGACATTGTCGAGATCGCGCTCGCTGGCGACGAGCGAGTTCAAATCCGTGCGTCGCACGATGCGCGCGAGATTGTCGTTCGAGGTTAGCGTCTGCCTGAGCCGAAGGAGCTGCGCGGCGCGGTCGTCCGGGCCGATCGCGCTCTGCGCCGGCAGGATCGATTGCTGCTGCACGAACAGGCGCGCCTTCGCCTCATAGCTGTTCGGGATCAGCGCGAGCACGAACCAGCCGAGCATGGCGACGCCCCAGGCGACGGCGATCGCCGCCCAGCGCCGGCGCCACACCTGGTGGAGCGCGATCCTGACCTGATCGTAGAGACCGTTCATCCGCCGGGCCGGATCTTAGAAACTGCTCTCGGGGATGATGATCACGTCCCCCGGCTCGAGGCGGACATTGGCGGAAACGTCGCCGCGCCGGAGCAGGCTGGCGATCCTGAGGTCATATTCCTGCTGATGGCCGCTGGCGCGATCGGTGCGGACCAGGCGGGCGCGGTCGCCGGCGGCATATTCGGAAAGGCCGCCGACCGAGATCATCGCATCGAGCAGGGTCATGTTCGCGCGATAGGGGATGGCGGCGGGGCGCTCGGTCGCGCCGACGATGCGGATCTGCTGGGCGAACGTCCCCTGCGGCCGATCGACCATCACCGAAACGAGCGGATCCTGGATGTAGCGGGCAAGCAGGGTCTTGATGTCGTCGGCGAGCTGGGCCGGGGTCTTGCCGGCGGCGACCATGTCGCTGATCAGCGGCGTCGTGATCCGGCCGTCGGGGCGGACCTGGACATGGGCGCCAAGCTCCGGATTGCGCCAGACGAAGACGGTAAGTTCATCCGACGGGCCGATCTGGTAATTCTCGCTCGCCGGCTGCTGGCCATTGGCGCCGACGAAGCTGGCGGGTGGCAGCGTATGGCCGGTCCGGCCTCCGGTCGCGCAACCGGCGAGCGCAAGCACCCCACCTCCGAGAGCAAGGGCCAGCCTGGACATCGCAACCACGCGCATGATCGATCCTCTTCGCCGCGCGGCCTGACGCCCGTCCCGAAGCGGGAAGGCGCGAAAAGCCGGGGATTTCGGCCCCTGCTTTGGCGGCAAGAGGTAAAATTCCGGTTAGGAACAAGGCGCTTTTAGGTGCCGTCCCAGAATGGGACCGAAGCCGGCCGGAGGTTAATCGGGCGCCCCGGCGACGATCATCTCGCCCGCCGCCTGCTGGGCGAGGAAGGCCTGCGGGCTGGCCGAAAGACCGTACGCACCGGCAAGGAAGACGGCGACGAGATCCCCGGACCCGGCGGCCGGCATCGCAACATCGTCGGCAAGCCGATCGAGCGGGGTGCACAGGCAGCCGACGATCGTCACCTCCTCGTCGTCGGCGGCGCCGAAGCGACTGGCGATCGCGACCGGATAGTTGCGGCGGATAACCTGACCGAAATTGCCCGAAGCGGCGAGCTGGTGCTGCATGCCGCCGTCGGTGATGAGGAAGGTCTTGCCGTGGCTCACCTTGCGGTCGACGATTCGGGTCAGATAGACGCCGCATTCGCCGACCAGCCAGCGGCCGAGCTCGATCGCGAATTGTGTGTTCGCAAGTATTTGGGGACGGTTTCGCAGCTCATTTTCTAGCGCCACACCGACCGTTTCGACATCGAGCGGCTGTTCGCCATTGAAATAGGGAATGCCGAAGCCGCCGCCGAGATTGACCAAGGGTGGCGGAATACCGGCTTCGTCCGAAAGCTGGGCGGCCAGCGCGATCGTCGCCTGCTGGGCCTCGATCAGGGCGGCGGGATCGAGTGCCTGCGAGCCGGCGAAGATATGGAAGCCGCTCCATTCGGCCCCGGCTTCGACGATGCGCCGGACCAAAGCGGGCACGCGCGCGGCATCGACGCCGAACGGCTTGGCGCCCCCGCCCATCCGCATGCCGGAGCCCTTGATCTCGAAATCCGGATTGACCCGCACCGCGAGCCGTGGCGCGCGGCCGAGGCGGGCACCGATTGCAAAGGCACGGTCCGCTTCTCCTTCGGACTCGCAGTTGAGCGTCACACCGGAAAGGATTGCCGATTCGAGATCGGCGTCGCGTTTGCCGGGCCCGGCGAAGCTGATCGCGGCCGGATCGGCGCCGGCTTCGAGCGCGAAGCTCAATTCGCCGCCGGACGCGATGTCAAGGCCATCCACACGTCTCGAAATATGACTAAGGACTGGAATGTAAGAGTTTGCTTTTATGGCATAATGGAGATGAACATTCGGGAATGCGGCGCGGAACCGGGCGATCCTGGCGTCGACCAGCGCGAGATCGTAGACGAAGAGCGGCGTATCGCCCGCCTGCACCACCAGCGCATCGGCGCGCCGGCCGCCGATCAGCAGCATGCCATCCGCATCCGCCACGAAGCCGGCGGGGATCGGGCCCATCGGCTTGGTCATCCCATCAACTCCTGCTTCAGCGCGACGCGGTCAAGCTTGCCGTTCGGACTGCGCGGCAGCGCGTCGCGCCACAGGATCGGCCCCGGCTGCATGAAATTGGGCAGCTCGCGCTTCAGATGCGCGCGCAACGCGGCCTCGTCGTCCCGGCGATCCGGCCGAACGACGAGCGCGATCGCCTCGCCAAGGCGCGGATCCTGAACGCCGAGGGCGACCGCTTCGGTGATGAGGCCGGAGGCGATCGCGGCTTCCTCCACCTCGGTCGGGCTGACGCGGTTGCCCGAGGTCTTGATCATCCCGTCCTCGCGGCCGACAAAATAGAGCAGCCCCTCGGCATCGCGGCGCACGCGGTCCCCCGACCAGACGGCGGTGCCGCCATAGACCGAACCCGCTGGCGCCGGCTTGAATCGCTCGGCCGTCCGCGCGGGATCGTTCCAATAGCCCTTCGCGACCAATGGTCCGGCATGGACCAACTCGCCCTCCTCCGCCTCGACGCCGTCGGCAATCACCATGATCTCGGCAAAGGGAATGGCCGTGCCCATCGAATCGGGATGATCGTCGAGCAAGGCGGGCTCCAGATAGGTCGATCGGAACGCCTCGGTGAGGCCGTACATCGAATAGATGTCGGCGGCCGGGAAGACCTCGCGCATCCGCCGGACTACCGACGGCGCGAGCTTGCCGCCGCTATTGGTGAGCCGCCGGAGCGACAGCGCCGCGGCCGGCGGCCAAGGCGCCTCGATCAGTTGCACCCACAGGGGAGGAACGCCGGCCATGACACTGATCTTGTGCGTTTCCACCGAACGAATCACGTCGCGCGCCGTGAGATAGTCGAGCGGCACGACGCAGCCGCCGGCGGCCCAGGTCGAAAGCAACTGATTCTGGCCGTAGTCGAAACTGAACGGCAGGACCGCCAGGGTGCGATCCTCCGGGGCGAGCCGCAAATAGGACGCGACGCTGAGCGCGCCGAGCCACATATTGGCATGGGTCAGCATCACCCCTTTGGGCCGTCCGGTCGAGCCGGAGGTGTAGAGCAAGGCGGCCAGATCCTCCGGATCGTTTTCCGACGGCGGCAGTGGCGCGGCTTCGAACAAGACGGCGTTTGCCGCCTCGTCAAGCAAGGCGCAGTCCGTCGGCACATCGCCCTCTTCCAGCGACGCGATCCGCGCGCGCGCGGTCAGCAGCGCCCGCGCGCCGCTGTCGGCAAGGATATGGGCGACCTGGGCATGTTTGAGCAAAGGATTGACAGGCACATGGATCAGCCCGGCGCGCGCGCAGGCGAGCGGGAGCAGGCTGGTGAGCCGTGTCTTCGGGAGCCATGACGCCACCCGGTCGCCGGCAGCAAGGCCGCGCGCCTTCAGCCCGCCGGCGAGCGCGCCGATGGCGGCTTCCAGGCCGGCGTAATCGAGCGGCCCCTCGCGCGTGACGAGCGCGGGCGCGTCGGGCGCGCCGCCGAGCGTCAGGTGATCGAGCGGCCGGGGATTCGGATCTGGCACCTTCATTCCTGCTTAAATGCCGTCATGATAGGGCGACGGCAAAGGGGCTTTGGCACGTGTCGGTTAACATTGCCTGTTTCGAACGGCTCGACGATGTCGCGCGCGATGCCGCGGGCGCGCTCGATCGCGACGCCCGGCCGAGCGTTTACGACCGGCTCGACTGGTTCCGCCTGCTCGAAACGCATTGTCCCCCGCCCGGCGATCTCCTCGCGCTGCGCGTGGACCGCGGCGGCAAGCGGTCATGGCTGGTCCTCGCCGTCGAGGGCAAGGCGGCGCGGGCCTATGCCGCCTGGTATTCGCTGAGGGTCGGACCGGTCGGCAACCGTGATGCCGACGCCATGACGTCGCTCGCCGATGCTCTGACGGCGCGTGGCGTCGCCAGCCTCGTCATGGCGCCGATGGAGGCGCCGGCACCGCTCGCCGAGGCGCTGTGCGCGGCGGGCTGGCGAGTGAGCATCGAGCCCGACAAGGCGAATTGGCGGATCGCAACCGGAGGGATGGATTTCGAGGCGTTCTGGACCAGTCGATCCAGCCAGCTTCGGAACACGGTCAAGCGCAAGGCCAAGGCGGCCGCGCTCGGCGTCATGGTTCATCGGCGCTTCGACGCCGACGCCTGGGCCGATTACGAAGCCGTCTATCGGGCGAGCTGGAAGCCCGAAGAGGGCTCCTTCCCCTTCCTGCGCGCGCTCGCCGAACAGGAAAGCGCGGCCGGCGCATTGCGGCTTGGCGTCGCGAAGAAGGATGGGCGCGCGCTCGCGGCGCAGCTCTGGACGGTCGAGAATGGCGAGGCGACGATCCACAAGCTCGCTTATGCCGAGGACGCCAGGGCGCTGTCGCCCGGATCGATCCTGTCGCAGGCGATGTTCCGCCACGCGCTTGATGAAGATCATGTCCAAGTCATCGATTACGGGGTCGGCGATGAACCGTATAAGGCCGACTGGATGGACGAGCGGCGGCAGCTCTGGCGGCTCGTCGCGCACAATCCGCGCACGCTCGCCGGGCGTCTTGGCGGCATGCGCGCCAGGGCGGCGGCGCTTGCCGCGCGGCTGCGAAGCCGCTAGGGGCGCGGCCCAGGCGGAGGGGTGAGGATTTGGCGGCAAATCTCGAAAATGAAGACCGGATCGACGCGGCCCTGCGCGGCGTGCTCGTCGATGTTCTGGGCCTGCCCGCCGCGCGCGTGGCGGCGTTCGACGACGATACCGCCCTCTTCGGCGCGATGCCCGAATTCGATTCGATGGCGGTCGCCGGCCTGCTCACCGAGCTCGAGGACCGGCTCGGCATCCTGATCGAGGATCATGAGGTCGATGCCGACATGCTCGAAACCTACGGTGCGCTGCTGCGCTTCGCCCGGGAGAAAGTCGGGGCGTGAGCGCCGACGGCCCCGCCTATGAGCCCTTCGAGGGATCGCGCGGCCAGCTCTGGATGATGCGGATCGGCGCGGCGGACGCGCCATCCATTCTCTTCGTGCCCGCCCTGTTCGAGGAAATGAATCGCACCCGCGCGCTCGTCGCGGCGGCGATGCGGGCGCTCGTCGCCCAACGCTTCGGCTGCTGGCTGCCCGACTTGACCGGCACCGGCGAGAGCGAGACGGCGCTCGAAGACGCGACGTGGCGGGACTGGCGTCATGACGTCAGCGCCGCAGCGGCCTTCGTCGAGGACAAGAGCGGTCATGCGCCTTTGCTTGCCGCGGTTCGCGGCGGCGGCCTTATCGACGATGCGGCGGGCGCGATCGGCCGCTGGCGGCTGACGCCGGTCGATGGTGCCTCGTTGACCCGTGACATGGAGCGATCGGGCTTCGGCGGCGGCGAATGGGCGGGCTATGCCGCTTCCGCCGATGTGAGAGGCTTTCTCGCCGACGCCAAGCCTTGCATGCAGGCACCATTGCGGATCGTTCGCCTGGCCAGCGATCCCGGGGAAGCGGATTTGAAGATCGAGGGCCCGGCACTATGGCGCCGCTCCGAACCGGGGAGTTCGGCCGCGCTGGCCGACGCGATGGCGGCGGATATTGCGGGATGGCACGCGACATGCGCCGGCTCCTGACATTTTCCTGCGAAGGCACGCTGCTCGGCGCGACGCTCGATCAGGCCGAGGGGCCGATTGGCCTGCTCATGGTGACAGGCGGGAGCCAGACCCGGATCGGTTCGCATCGAATGTACGAAAATCTCGCCAAGAGGCTTTCGGAAAACTCGATTTCCTGCTTCCGATTCGACCGTCGCGGAGTCGGCGACAGCGCGGGCGAAGACCCCGGCTTCGAGGGCAGCGGCCCGGATATCCAGGCCGCCTTGGCCGCGTTTCGCGCGGAGGCCCCCGCCGTCGCGCATATCTTCGGCTTCGGCCTGTGTGACGGCGCGACGGCGCTGGCGCTATATGGTGACGGGCTCGACGGGCTGATCCTCGTCAACCCCTGGCTGGTCGAAGCCGAAGCGGGCGCGCCGCCGGCCGCAGCGGTGAAAGCGCATTATCGGGATCAACTGTCGAGCCGGGCCGGCTGGAAGCGGCTGCTGACCGGCGCGGTCAACTTCCGCAAATTGTTCGGCGGACTCTCGCGCATCCTGACGCGACGCGGCCAGGCGCGGCTCGCGCGCGACGTCGCGAGGGCGCTACGCAAACGCCGGTTGCCGAGCGAGGCGATCCTCGCCACCGGCGACGCCACCGCCATTGCGGCGGCGGCCGAACTGCGAACGCCGCTTTATGGCGGCCTCATCCAGGCGACGCAGACCTTTGCGACCAATTCGCACACGTTTGCGCGACCCGGCGATGACGAGGCGCTGCTCGAAATGGTCGCGCAGGCGATCCACTCGCTCGTTCGCTAGGCGCGGCTCACGCCTCCTGAAGGACGTGGGTCTCGGCGCTCTCGAAGTCCATTTCGGCGAGGAACCGTTCGGCGTCGAGGGCGGCCATGCAGCCGGTGCCCGCGGCGGTGACGGCCTGGCGGTAGGTCTTGTCCATGACGTCGCCGCAGGCGAACACGCCGGGGACGGAAGTGCGGGTCGTGCCGGTCTCGACCGTCATATAGCCGTCGGCGTCGAGATCGAGATGGCCCTTGAACAATTCGGTCGCGGGGACGTGGCCGATGGCGACGAACGCCCCCTCGATGTCGATCCGCTCGATCGCGCCATTGGTCGTGTCGCGCAGCTCGGCGGCAACCAGCAGCTCGGGCGCGCCATGGCCGACAAAGCGGGCCACTTCGCGGTTCCACAGCACCTTGATGTTGGGATGCGCGAACAGGCGGTCCTGGAGGATTTTCTCGGCGCGCAGCGTATCGCGGCGGTGGATCAAGGTGACGTCATGGCTGTGATTGGTCATGTACAGCGCCTCTTCGACCGCGGTGTTGCCGCCGCCGATCACGATCACCTTCTTGCCGCGATAGAAGAAGCCGTCGCAGGTCGCGCAGGCGCTGACGCCCTTGCCCTTGAGCTGCTCCTCGGTGGGGATGTTCAGCCACTTGGCCTGCGCGCCGGTGGCGATCACCAGCGTGTCGCCGAGATAGACATTGCCGCTGTCGCCGGTGAGCCGGAATGGGCGCTGGGTGAGGTCGACCGCGCTGATATGATCCCATTCCATGCGCGCCCCGACATGCTCAGCCTGCTTTTGCATCTGCTCCATCAACCAGGGGCCCTGGATGACGTCGGCAAAGCCCGGATAATTCTCGACATCGGTGGTGATGGTAAGCTGGCCGCCGGGCTGGATGCCCTGGACCACGATCGGCGCCATGCCGGCGCGCGCCGCGTAGATGGCGGCGGTCAGGCCCGCCGGGCCCGAGCCCAATATGATCATGCGCGAGGAATGAGTGGCGGTCATGCAACGGTCCTTGTGAACAGGCGGAACAGGTAGGGAGCCCCCCTCCCGGAGGCAACCGCGATTTGCCGCCGCGCGCCCGCGCTGGTAGGATTCGTCCATCCCCTCTCCACGATCCGAGGATCCCTTTCGATGACTGCCCATGACGCGCCTTCGTCCGCCCACGAAAACCCGCTCGGCCTCGACGGCTTCGAGTTCGTGGAGTTCACCAGCCCCGATCCGGCGGCGATGGCGGACCTGTTCGTGAAGCTGGGCTTCACCCATCTCGGCAACCACAAGTCGAAGAATGTGCGCCATTATGCCCAGGGCGACATCAATTTCATCCTCAACATGGAGCCGGCGGGTCAGCCCGCCGATTTCCGCAAGGCGCACGGCCCGTCGGCCAATGGCATGGCGTTCCGGGTGGCGGACGCGAAGAAGGCGTTCGACATGGCAATCGCGCGCGGGGCGAAGCCGGTGAAGACGCCGCGCGGCCGCGGCGAACTCGACATTCCGGCGATCGAGGGGATCGGCGGCTCCTATCTCTATCTGGTCGACCGCTATGGCGCCGAGCAGATTTACGACGTCGATTTCACGCCCGTGCCTGGCGCGACGCGCGAGGACAACAGCGTCGGGCTGCACACGCTCGATCACCTGACCCACAATGTGAATCGCGGCCGGATGAACCACTGGGCGGGGTTCTACGAGCGCATCTTCAATTTCCGCGAGATCCGCTATTTCGACATCGAAGGCCAGCAGACCGGGCTGCTCAGCCGCGCGATGACCGCGCCCGACGACAAGATCCGCATCCCGCTGAACGAGAGCCAGGACGAATACAGCCAGATCGCCGAATATCTGAAGGAATATAAGGGCGAAGGCATCCAGCACCTCGCCTTCGCCACCGACGATATCTTCGCCACCGTGGACAGGCTGCGCGCCAATGGCGTCAAGTTCCAGGACAGCCCCGAAACCTATTACGACATGATCGACCGACGTATCCCGAATCATGCCCACGATGTCGATGCGATGCGGAGACGGCGTATCCTGATCGATGGATCGCCCGAGACTGGTGAAGGCCTGCTCCTCCAGATCTTCACCGAAAATCTGATCGGCCCGATCTTCTTCGAGATGATTCAGCGCAAGGGCAATGAAGGCTTCGGCGAGGGGAATTTCAAGGCCTTGTTCGAATCGATCGAACTCGACCAGATTCGCCGCGGCGTCATTCCCGCCAGCACCGCCTGAGCGGTGCTTCGGGCGGCGTCGAACGATGGAATGCAAGGGAGGCTCGCCGATTCGCGGCTTGCAAATGCGAGTCGAGCCCGTTTAGATTTCGTCCCCGGGCGGACCACCCCTCGGTTCCCCACCCTGAACAGCACCGATAAACCGCGAGGTTCCAGGGCTTCCGCCTCGCCTCGCGCTGAGGAGAGATCATGACCTTTCGCAATCTGCTCACCGCCACCGCCTTCGTCACCGTGACGCTCACGCCGGCGGCGGCGCTCGCGCAGGCGCCCGCCGGCCTTCAGGTCGGCGCGACCGTCAAGGATACGCAGGGCGGCGTCGTCGGCACGATCACCGCGATCACCGGCCCCAATGTCACCATCCATACCGACCGGCTCGACGCCACCGTTCCGGCGACATCGTTCGCGGTCAGCGAGGGCAATGTCCTGTTCGGCATGACCCAGGCGCAGCTCGACACCGCCGTCGAGCAGGCCAACGCGCAGGCCCAGGCCGCGTTCGCCGTCGGCACCCAGGTCAAGGATCGTGACGGCGCCCTCGTCGGAGCGGTCCAGGCGCTCGACGATCAGACCGTCACGGTTCAGATCGGCGAGCAGCAGATCCGTTTGCCGCGCAATGCGCTCGCCGCGAGCAACGGCGCGCTCGTAACGGGCGCCACGCTCGCCGAGCTGCGGGCCGCCGCCGGCGGCACCCAGAACGGCACGCAATAAGAATGACCAGGGCCGGCTGCTTTCCGCGGCCGGCCCACCCTTCCGCCGGCGCCGGCGAAAACCGCTTCCGGACCTTCACGCGCCCGGATAGGATCGCGACGGGGAGACAGGCATGGCGAGCAAGGCACTACGAAAAGACGATGCGGGGGTGGCGGGGTCGCCACGCTGGATAGAGGATGCGCTCGGCTTCCTCATCGCGCCAATGGCGCGCGCGGCATTCCTCGATCGCCATTACGAGCAAGCGGCCCTGCTCACCCGGCGGGGCGAGCCGCATCGCTATGCCGATCTCCTGACGCTCGACACGCTCGACCGGTTCATCGCCGGCACCGATTTGCGCGAGGGCATGCTCGATCTCACCAATCGGCGCAGCCGACCGGCGCGCGAGTCCTATATCGATTCGCGCGGCCGCGTCGATCCGGTCGCGGTCGCCGAGCTCTACATGGACGGCGCGACGATCATCCTGCCGCACCTGCACGATTCGATGGCCAATCTCGGCGAATTCTGTCGGTCTCTGGAGGAGGTTTTTTCCTGCCATATCCAGACCAACATCTATCTCACCCCCCGGGTGAACGAGGATGGATCGGCCAATCAGGGCTTCCCGCCCCATTACGACAATCACGATGTGTTCGTGATGCAGATTTCCGGCCGCAAGGCGTGGCGGCTCTACGGGACACCGGTCGAGACGCCCTATCGCGGCGAGCAGTTCGACATCGCGACGCACCAGGCCGGCGACGTCACCGAGGAATTCACGCTCGAGCCGGGCGATTGCCTCTACATCCCGCGCGGGCTGATGCACGATGCCGAAAATGTCGGCGAGGAGCCGTCGCTCCACATCACCGTCGGCCTCATCACCAAGACCTGGGCCGATCTGCTGCTCGAATCGATCTCGGAGCTGGCCCTTGCCGAGCCGGCCTTCCGCCGCTCGCTTCCGGCGGGCTTCGCGGCGCGGGACTTCGATCGGGCCGCGGCGCAGCGCCACTTCGATACCCTTGTCGATCTCATCGCCGCGAAAGCCGGCATGGACGGCGCGTTCGATCTGCTCGCGGACAATTTCATGCGCGCGCGCAAGCCCAATACGGTGGGCGTGATCGCCGCCGCGCAGCAGCCGATCACCGAAACCACCCGTTTCCACCGCCGCCGCTTCGTGCCGTGGAACGTAGCCGACGATGATGGCAAGCTAGTGCTTATCGGGCCGGGCGAAGACCTCGAGCTCGAGGCGGGCGACGGCGACGCGCTCGACATCGCGCTCTCCGGCGATCAGTTCACCCCGGCGGACCTCAAATGCGAGAAGCCGATCGCGCTGGCGCGCACGCTCTGGGCAGCCGGCTATCTGGAGCGGGTCGGCGATTGAGGGGCGCCGGAAAACTCGCGGTACCGGGAGGTGCAAGTTCATCACGCTCCCTGATTCGCCGCCTTCCGTTCAGGCTTGCGGCCATCGGGCGAGCGGATGTTAGCGAATCCTCCGACAAGCAAGATCGACGGCATATACGCGCCATCCAGAAACGGTCGCTTCCCGTTGTCGATCCGATCCTCCGTTGACAATCGAACCAAAGCTCGTGCCAGTGATCTGGTTTAGCACCGCGTCGAGCGCATCGACGACTTGCTCAGGTCCATAGTATCGCATCCCCTCGAACGCATCTGGCGCGCGGTTTACGAGAGAGATCGCTGGAGTCCGTAGCGAACGTCGGTCATCCATTTGGGCGATGATTGCAGGCACCGCCTCATCGCCAAGGGCTTCGAGTCGATCAAACACTCGTTGCTGTTCGTCGCCACTGACATGCCCAAGCCGAGCTATAAGCTCTCGCACCTCGCCAAAGCGCGGGAGCGTGGCGTCCGTCCGCCAGGAGCGGATGATCCGGGCCTGTCGCGATATTTCTGTTCTCACCGCGTCTAGGGTCTGGTCGGTGGCCGCTTTCAGCGCATCAGACGAGTGGCCGGCGAAGTAGAGGCCGCCAGGCCCTTCATCCACCCGCGTCAGAAAAACGATCGCTGGCGTGTCCGAAAGGCCAAGAACGGCTTCGTTCGATGGCTTATAGGGCGCGTCCCGTGGGTAGAAGCGCACTGTCGCTCTTCCAATGTCACTACCCTTCAGCACATCAGCGATCTGAATGGGGATATCCAGATAGTCCGGCGACGGCTTCCGTGCCTCTTCGACGAGGCGCTGAGTCGGCACCTCCATTCTTCCGAGTAGCACGAGGTCTGATCCGGCAATTAAGTTCGCGATTTCGGAATCAGCCGGACATGATGTGGCAGGCCGCCGTGTCGGATCCTGCCCCGTTCCCGGGGTGGAGCTTACCGCCAAGAGGACGGTGAGCAGAGAGCAAAAATGCTTCAAATCGCTCCCCCTATTCGGTGACCGCACGATATGGGGTCGCCCTACCAATGTCGAGCAGTCCTGCGACCTCGGTTAGGCCAAGGTTTTGAAGTTCGAGGTCATTGGTGGACTTGGCGCTCTTTTGAGCGATGGGGCGGTCAACCGCTTCGCTACCACTCCCGCCAAGGAGGGTTATGGTAGCGGAGGAGGGACTTGAACCCCCGACACGCGGATTATGATTCCGCTGCTCTAACCAGCTGAGCTACTCCGCCCCATCGGGCGCCCTGGCGGGCCAGCGTCGCCGGAGCGACGCGAAGCGCGCGCTATAGGAAGCCGTGCCGTGCCGGTCAACTGGAGTGAACGGACCCGCTTTTCAAGCGCCGCGGCGCGTGTGAAACCAGCGAGGGAACCGCAAGCCGCGCGCTCTCGTTTCGAGCGCGCATGAGGGGGATGGAGAGCGAAATGGATCTCGAAACACCGCTTGAGACGCTGTGCCGACTGATCATCCGCGCCAAGGAGCAGGACGCGCAGGTGCCTGCCGACGACCCGGACGAGGATCCGGACGATGTCGACGACATCGACGATGATGAGGACGGCGAAGGCGGCACGCTTTCGGTGCTCGACGACGAGATGAACACCAGCGTCGAAGAGGAGATCGTGGCGCTGCTCGACGACCTTGCGGACGATCAGGTCGCCGAGGTGGTCGCGCTCGCCTGGGTCGGTCGCGGCACCTATGATGCGAGCGAATGGGACGATGCGCTGTCCGAAGCGAACGACCTCGACCCCGACGAACGGATCGACGAGCTGCTCGAGATGCCGGCGCTGGGCGGCCATCTCGAGGCGGGATTGGCCGCGTTCGATTATAGCTGCGAGGGGATCGGGCAGCTCGATTAAAGCCGGAACGGCCAGGTCTTCGCCGGCTCCCATGCGCCATCGGCATAGCGCCAGGCGGCGAGCGCGCGAATGGCGATGGGCCGCGGCGCGAAATCCGCGCCGAGCTGCGTCTGGAGGGCGCGCGCCGCCCGGCGCGTCACCTTGTTCTGGATGGTGATATGCGGCTGCCAAGGCGCCTGGTCCTGCGGCATGAGCAGGCCGTGGAAAGCGGCGGCGAGATCGGCGCGTATCGTCCCCAACGCCTCGCTTTCCACCCGGAGCGCGGTCCCCTCCCCCAGATCCATGACGCCGGCGATCACGGCGTGCGGCGGCGGCGCCCGCGTTGCTTCGACGAGGCGCGATCCGAGCTCGCGCACCAGGCTTGGCGGCAGGTGGCGAAACAGGGTGAGGTGCGCCGGCACCCGGTTGTGCTCGGGCGGATAATGATTGCGCCGCAACTGCTGGAGCCAGCCGTCGTCGCCCGGCGCGAACGTCGCGGTGACGATCAGCGGTCCCGTCAGATTTCCACCTGCGAGCCAAGCTCGACGACCCGGTTGGGCGGCAGCTTGAAGAACTCCATCGCGCTTTCAGCGTTGCGGAGCATCCAGGCGAACAGCTTCTCGCGCCACATCGCCATGCCCGGCCGCGGCGAGGCGATCAGGGTCTGACGGGCGAGGAAGAAGCTGGTGTCCATCATCTTGAACTCGGGGCCGCAGGATTCGACCTTCACCAAGGCTGCGGGAATATCGGTCTCCTGCATGAACCCATAGCGGACGATGAGCCGGAAGAAGCCGCTGCCCAGCGCCTTCAGCTCGAAACGCTTCTCCCCGTCGACATAGGGGACGTCCTCGATCTTGACGGTGAGCAGCATCACCCGCTCGTGCAGCACCTTGTTGTGCTTGAGATTATGGAGAAGCGACGGCGGAATGCCTTCGGCGGACGTGGTCATGAAGACGGCCGTGCCGGGGACGCGCTGCGCGCTGTTGACCGCCGACTTGATGAAAACCGGCGCCGGGATCGCGGCTTCGTCCATCCGCTCGATCAGGAGCTTGCGCCCCTTCGCCCAGGTGGTGAGGAAGGTGAAGACGATGAACCCGACCAGCAGCGGGAACCAGCCGCCCGCCGGCACCTTGGTCAGATTGGCGGTGAAATAGCCGATGTCGACGAGGAAGAAGAGCGCGAGCAGCGGCACCGCATACCAGAACTTCCAGCGCCAAAGGGCGAACAGCACGACCGTCAGCAGACAGGTGTCGATGAACATCGCGCCGGTGACCGCGATGCCGTAGGCAGCGGCGAGATTGCTCGAGCTCTGGAAGAAGAAGACGAGCAGGATCACCATTACCATCAAGGTCCAGTTGACCGTCGGAATGTAGATCTGGCCCACCGCCGATTCGCTGGTGTGGAGGATACGGAGGCGAGGGATGAAACCCAATTGCATCGCCTGCTGCGTGACCGAAAACGCGCCCGAGATCACCGCCTGGCTGGCGATGATCGTCGCTAGCGTCGCGAGGATGACGAGCGGCAGGCGCCAGGCTTCGGGCGCGAGGAGGAAAAAGGGATTTTCGACCGCGAGATCGGCCACCGCCGGATCGAGCGAGAGGATCATCGCCCCCTGTCCCATATAGTTCAGCATCAAGGCCGGCATCACGAAGACCAGCCAGGAAAGGCCGATCGGCTTGCGTCCGAAATGGCCCATGTCGGCATAGAGCGCCTCCGCGCCGGTGACGGCGAGGACGACCGAGCCGAGCGCGAGGAAGGCGTGGAGCTGATCGCGGACGAAGAAGCCGATGGCGTTGAGCGGATTGATCGTCTCGACGATAATCCACGGATTGCCGGCGATATGCGCGACGCCGAGCGCGCCGATCGTGAAGAAATAGAGCAACATGATCGGGCCGAACAGCGCGCCGACCCGCCCTGTCCCATGCGCCTGGATCGCGAACAGGCCGATCAGGATCACCGCCGCGACCGGGAGGATGAAGGGATCGAAACCCGGCGCGACCGTCTTGAGACCCTCGACCGCCGACAGGACCGAGATTGCCGGCGTGATCATCGAATCGCCATAGAAGAGCGCGCAGGCGAAGACGCCGAGCAGGACGATCCCGGCCGTCCATCTGCGCTGCGCGCGCGCGGTCGATCGGCTGATCAGGGCGAGCAGGGCAAGGCTGCCGCCCTCCCCCTTATTGTCGGCGCGCATGATCACGGCGACATATTTGATCGTCACCACGATCATCATCGACCAGAAGATCAGGCTCAGCACGCCCGTGATCTCGGAGGGGCCGTGATTGAGCTGGTGATGACCGGCGAACGTCTCGCGAAAGGCGTAGATCGGGCTGGTGCCGATGTCGCCGAAGACGATGCCGACCGCGCCCACCGCAAGGCCGGCCAGGCCGCTGCGGCCGTGCGTGCCCGCGCCATGCGCCGCGGGCATCTCGGAGGTTCTGGTCTCGCTCATCGGTCAGGAACGCTGAACGTCCGACTTCCCTCTTTGACGCCCCGACCGTGCCAAGGCGAGGCGGGCACTAGCACCTGGTTCATCGCACAGCAATATTACGGGGCCACTCAATCCCCCGCGGCGAGCGTCCGGATCGTGAATTGGGTGACGAGCCGGTGCACGCCCGGCAGCGCCGACAATATCTCGCGATGGACGCGCTCGTAGCTGTCGTCGGCGCGGACCAGCACCTTCAGGAGATAGTCGGACTGGCCGCTCATCAGATGCGCCTCGCAGACCTGCGCGGTCTGCCCCAGCGCCTCCTCGAACGCCATCATCGTCCCCTGCCGCTGATCGACGAGCGTCACCGAGACGAACACGGTCGAAGGATTGCCCTTCGCTGCCGGCGAGAGGCGCGCGCGATAGCCGAGGATGAGCCCCGCCTCCTCGAGCGCCTTCACCCGCCGGTGCGCCGCCGAGGGTGACAGCCCGACCCGCGCGCCCAGTTGCTCGCTGGTCAGCCCTGAGTCGATGCCGATGAGGTCGATGATCTTGCGGTCGATGGCGTCCATGAAGGCGTATTTCGCAAATTATATGGGGATAACGCAATGATCTTGCAAAGGGACCGGGCAGCACCCCCCGATTCGCAAGCACTTCCCGATCGCTTTGGAGTAATGGAGCGCATTCGCGCCAACTAGGGAGAGGCTCCATGCGGATCGGCGTTCCCAAGGAAATCAAGAATCACGAATATCGCGTCGGCCTGACCCCGCCATCGGTCGCCGAGCTCGTCTCGGCCGGCCATGAGGTCGTGATCGAGACGAAGGCCGGCGCCGGCATCGATTTCGAGGATTCGGACTATGTCGAGGCGGGCGCGAAGATCCTCGGCACCGCGAAGGAGGTCTTCGCCGCCGCCGACATGATCGTGAAGGTGAAGGAGCCGCAGGCGGTCGAGATCGCCATGCTCGAGCCGCGCCATGTCCTCTTCACCTATCTCCATCTCGCCCCCGATCCCGCGCAGACGAAGGGCCTGATGGCCTCCGGCGCGACCTGCATCGCCTATGAGACGGTGACGGCCAGAGACGGCTCGCTGCCGCTCCTGAAGCCGATGAGCGAGGTCGCGGGCCGCATGTCGGCCCAGGTCGGCGCCCACTATCTCGAGAAGGAGCAGGGCGGCCGCGGCGTGCTGCTCGGCGGCGTCCCCGGCGTCGCGCCGGCGCGGGTCGCGATCCTCGGCGGCGGTGTCTCGGGCGTCAACGCGGCGCAGATGGCGGTCGGCATGCGCGCCGACGTCACCATCTACGACATCAGCAATGCCCGCCTCGCCGAGCTCGACATGTTCTTCTCGAGCCAGATCAAGACCGCTTATGCGAGCAAGGCGGCGATTGCCGCCGCCGTGCGCCAGGCGCATCTCGTGATCGGCGCGGTGCTCGTGCCCGGCGCGGCGGCGCCGAAGTTGGTCACGCGCGACATGCTGAAGACGATGAAGCGCGGATCGGTGCTCGTCGACATCGCGATCGACCAGGGCGGCTGCTTCGAGACCTCACACCCGACGACGCACAGCGATCCTGTGTTCGAGATCGACGGCGTCATCCATTATTGCGTGGCGAACATGCCGGGCGCGGTCGCGCGCACCTCCACCTTCGCACTCAACAACGCCACCCTGCCCTTCGCGCTTGCGCTGGCCAATCTCGGCGCGGATGCGGCGATGAAGGCCGATCCGCACCTCGCGGCTGGCCTCAACGTGTCGGGCGGGAAGATCCGCTACAAGGCGGTGGCCGACGCGCTCGGCCTGCCTTACGAGCCCGTCGCCTGAACTATCGCGTCGCCGGAGCCGCCGCCGCGGGCGGCGCTGCGGCTGACGGCATTTGCGCTGGCGGGCTCGGGATTTCGCCGCTCGCGCGCGCCGCGTCGAGTGCCTGGAGTCGCTCTTCGATCGCGGCGCGATAGGGCGCGCCGGCGGGTGCTTCGGCGAGCAGGGCGCGCCAGATGCGCTCCGCCTCGTCGAAATGGCCGCCCTGCGCGAGCGCGAGGCCGTAGAAGAAGCGCGGGCCCGGATGCTGGGGCGCGATCGCCTGCGCGCGCTGGAAGGCATATTGCGCGGCCGGGTTCATCATCCCGCCGCCATGGACGACGAGCGCATTGCCGAGCCCGACCCACAGGTCCGGATCGTTGGGTGAATCCCTGAGGCCCGCCTGGACGATCTCGACGCCGGTCTGGGTGTCGCCGCGCCGCTGGAAACCCTCGGCCATGGTGAGCCACATCGAGGCGCGGTCGAAGCGGCCGAGCATGTCGCCGCGCATCTGCGCGAACTGGCTGTCCGGAACCTCCTGATGCTCCGGCTTCGCCTTGGGCGCGCCGGCGAGTTCGGGTCGCCCCTGCCAGGCATAGCCGGCGAGCGCGACGAGGATCGCCGCCGCCGCGAATTGCAGGGCACCCTTGTCCTTCCTCAGGAAGAACCAGAGCCCGATGCCGGTGAGCAGCGCGAGCCCGATCATCATCACCCAGCCCATCAGTTTCTCCTCACGCGGATGCGCCCGCGCACCAGCCAGAGGCCGGCGAGGAGCAGGATCACCGGCAATCCCCAGAGCGGCCAGGTCTTCGGCTCGAGTGGCGGATCGTAGCTGACCCACTCGCCATAGCGCGAGATCATCCAGGCGCGGATCTGGTCGGGCGTTTCCCCGGCCTGGATGCGCTCGCGGATCATCGAACGCATGTCGCCGGCCATTTCGGCATCGGAATCGGCGATCGACTGGCCCTGGCAGACGACGCAGCGGATCGTCTCCATCAGCGCCTTGGCCGCCCGCTCCTGACGCGGATCGGGAAGCTGGACATTGGCCAGCCGCGCCGGTGGCAGCAGCGAATCGGCGAAGGCGGGGGTTGCGATCAGAATCGCCAGGGCGAGAAACGCGCGCTTCATCGTGCCGCCTCGTAAGCCGCGACGATCGCGGGGATGTCGCTGTCCATGATCGCGCCGATATGCTGGTGGCGGATCACGCCATGGCCGTCGATGATGAACGTCTCCGGCACGCCGGCCGAGCCCAACGAAAGCTGGACGTGGCGGTCGTTGTCGGCGCCGATCGCGCGGAACGGATCGCCATATTGACCGAGAAAGGCCGCGAGATCCTCGGGCCGGTCGCGGACGGCGACGCCGTCGACCGGGATGCCGCGCCGGCTCAATTCGGCGAGCTGTACCGCTTCGGTCCGACACGGAATGCACCAGCTCGCGAAGATGTTGACGAGATGCGGCTGGCCGGCGCGCAGATCCTGGCTCGACAGGCCGGGCCGACCGTCGAGCGCCGGCGCAAGGCTGAATTCGGGCACGTTCCGGCCGATCATCGCCGACTGGATCTGGTGATTGTCCGGCCAATAGAGACCGATCGCGAACGCCGCCATGAAGGCGAGGAAGGCGATCAGCGGGATCCACAGGACGAGGCGCAGCTTCCTCATGCGAGCGCCTCCCCGCCGACCGCCGCCGGCTTGCCTTCGGGCTCAATCTCGCCGGGTGCCGGTCGCGGCATACGGCGTTCGCGCAGCAGGCGGCCGAGCAACGACAGGAAGCCGCCGAACGCGATCATCGCGCCGCCGAGCCAGATCAGGGTGACGAACGGCTTCCACCACAGACGGATCTGCCAGCGGCCCATATCGTCGGATTCGCCGACATTGGTGTAGAGCTGGCCGTCGATGAAGGTGCGGATCGAGGCCTCGGTGGTCGGCGTCGGCGGCGCACTGAACATCCGCGCCTGCGGGCTGAGCGCGATCGGGCTGCCGGTGCCGTGCTTGCGCGCGGTGAGCCGCGCCTCCATCGCCGTCCAGTTCGGCCCGGCGACCGGCGCGACGCTGTCGAAGCGAACGACATAGGGCCCGACATTGGCGGTCTCGCCCGGGTGGAGCGCGACCAGGGTCTCCTTGTTGAACGCGGTCGAGACGGCCATGCCGCCAAGGCTCACGGCGACCCCGAGATGGGCGATCACCATGCCCCAGGTGAAGAGCGGGGTCCGGCGCAAATTGCGCTTCCACAACGGCGCGAGGCTGGCGGCGGCGACGCCGGGCGCGAGCGCCATCCCGAGCATCGGCAGGATGCCGACGCCCGGGGAAAGCGCCACGACGACCAGCAAGGCGGCCGCGCTGACCAGGATCGGGATCGCATAGCGGTTGAACAGCGCGCCGACGCTGTCGCGCCGCCAGCGCATCAGCGGGCCCATGCCCATGATCGCGGCCAGGATGAGCGCGAGGGGGCCGGCGGCATGGTTGAAATAAGGCGGGCCGACCGACAGCTTCTCGCCGCTCACCGCCTCGACGAAGAGCGGATAGAGCGTGCCGACGAAGACCACGCCGAGAATCGCCGAGAGCAGAAGGTTGTTGGCGACGAGAGCGCCCTCGCGGCTGAACAGGTCGAAGCGCGAGCCTTCCTTCACCGTGCCGACGCGCAGCGCATAGAGCAGCAGCGCGCCGCCGATATAGATGACGAGGAGGCCAAGGATGAACGCGCCGCGCTGCGGATCGACGGCGAAGGCATGGACGCTCGTCAGGATGCCCGAACGGACCAGGAAGGTGCCGATCATCGACATCGAGAAGGCGACGACGGCGAGCATGATCGTCCAGGCGCGCAGCCCATCTCGGGTAGCGAGGACGGTGACGCTGTGCAGCAGCGCCGTCGCCGCGAGCCATGGCATGAGCGATGCATTCTCGGTCGGATCCC
>Ga0164241_10000674_pt1 | contig 54759 bp, 30 predicted proteins | sample OricomyardsoilBY_FD_108780 | JGI IMG/M metagenome (GOLD analysis project Ga0164241, IMG submission 108780) | Backyard soil microbial communities from Emeryville, California, USA - Original compost - Back yard soil (BY) | ecosystem: Environmental > Terrestrial > Soil > Unclassified | place: USA... | reverse complement strand
CGCGTCGGAGGGGTCGCAGGAATCCGTCAGCTCCCGTATCGCCGGTCGCAGGAATCCGTCAGCTCCCGTATCGCTGCTGAGGTCGCGCAGGGCGCCGTCTTGCGAGAGAACTCGAGCTGACGCGTCAGCTCCCGACGCTCTTCTTCACGCGGTCCGTGTGGCTGCTCAGATCTCGCAGGGCGCCGTCTTGTTTGCGGGCGGCTTCTTCGATTTGCATGGCGGCGTTGAGGGCGCGCTCGGAGCCGCGGGTTTGGGTGCGCTGGGCGGAGTTGAGCTGGCCGGCCAAGCTGTTGATGCTCTCCATGGCCTGGGTGATTTGGCGGCTGCCGCGCGATTGCTCTTGGCTGGAGCGCTCGACCTGCTGAGAGATGGTGCGCATCTTCTCGCCGCTCTTCATGATCAGCTCGGAGCCGCGGGCCTGCTGCGCGGTGGCGGCGGCAATCTGTTGCACGGTGGCGGCGATGCGGCCGATGGCATCGGTGACTTGCTTGCTGCCCTTGGCCTGCTCGACGGTGGCGCGCGCGATGGCGCGCACCATGTTGGTGCTCTTTTGCGAGCTTTCTAGGATCTTCTTCAGGGCGCGCTCGGCTTCGTTCGAGACCTCGACGCCGCGGTCGACGTTCTGAGCGCCGCGCTCCACCGCCAAGATGGCGTTCTTGGATTCGCTCTGGATGGTCTTGATGAGGTCGGCGATCTCTTTGGTGCTGGCGCCGGCGCGCTCGGCCAAGTCTTTGATCTCGTCGGCCACGACCGCGAAGCCTTTGCCGTGCTCGCCGGCCTGCGCGGCGATGATGGCGGCGTTCAGCGCCAGCAGGTTGGTCTGCTCGGCCACGTCGTCGATGACGTTGAGGATTTGGCCGATGGCGTCGATGCGCGAACCGAGGTTCGAGATCACCGCTACCGCCTCTTGGCTGGACTCTTTGATGCGGTAAATCTCGCCGATGGTCTTGAGGATGGCTTCGGCGCCGCGCTCGGCGTCTTGCGCCACTTCTTCGGACAGGCGCGCGGTTTCGTTGGCGTTCGATTGAACTTGGTCAATCGAGACGTCCATTTCGTTCATGCTGGAGCTAGTCTCTTCAGCGGTGAGCGAGAGGGCGTCGACGTTCTTGGCGACCTCTTTGATGGAGTAGGCCATCTCTTCGATGGAAGCGACGGTCTCGCGCACGCTGGTGGCCAGATCTACGATGTTGCCTGCGACCTGCTCGTTGGTCGCGGTCATCTGAATGACCGATGAGCTCGACTCTTCGGCGGAGGTGGCCAGCACCTCGACGTGCTCGGCGATCTCGCGCTGCGAGCTGGTCATCTCTTTGATGTAGCGCGCGGTCTCGTCGCTGGCGTTCAGCTGTTGGGCGACGCCGTCCGTCAGCATGCGCAGCGCGCTGCCCAGGTTGTTGGCGGCCTCCGAAATCTCTTCGCGATCGACGCCGCCTTCTTTGGCGGCCTTGATGGCGTCGTAGGCCTCGGAAAGCTCTTCGTACAGGCGCACCACGGCGGGGGCCGCGTCGCGCGGGGGCTCGGGCCGGCGGCCATCGACCAAGCGCCGCACAGAGCTGGCGATGGTTTCGACCAGCTCGGTCGAGCCGCCGTCACCGCCGGCGCTGAGCACCAGGTACGCGGCAACCAGTGCGAAGACCGAGGCGCCCACGCTTAGCCTTGGCTCCATGCCACCGAGCCAGACGAGGACGAACGCGCCGACCGCGAGGACGGCCAATGCGAAGAGCTGACGTTGAGACACGCGATTCATACGGCTCGACCCTGAGCTGAGAAACCCTGAGCACATGACGAAAGCACAGTTTTTTTCGCTTGTCGCCGCTACCTTTGCCCGCCCTTTTCAATAAGCGCGGCCGCCGGCCTATTACGGCTCTACGACGCTGTCTCGGGGCGGCTGGGGCAAGAGTGTGGGGCCGGACAACGGCAGCTTCACCACGAAAGAGGCGCCGCCCCCTGCGGCGTCGCCCGCGCTGATTTCGCCGCCGTGCTCGACCACGATGCGCTCCACGATGGCCAAACCCAGGCCGGTTCCTTCGGCCTTGGTCGTGGCGTAGGGATCGAACAGCCGGTCGCGCATCTCCGGGGCGATGCCGGGGCCGTTGTCGCTCACGGTGAGCACGAGCCGGTCCTGCTCTCGTGCCAGCCGTACTTTGACGCGGCCATCGGCTCGCCCGGCCAGGGCCTGCTGCGCGTTCTGCACCAGGTTGGTGACTACCTGCACGACCTGATCGCGATCCGCGTACAGCTCCGGGCAAGGCTCGGCGGCGAAGTCGATGGGCGGGCCCGCGGCCGCGTGCAGCGAGACGACGCCGCGCACCGTTTCTTCCGCGTTGAACGGGGCGGGCTCGGGCGCCGGCAGGCGGGCGAAGCGCGTGAACTCGCTCACGATGTTGCTGATGCGCGCGACCTCGTCGAGCACCGTGCGCGTTGCTTCGTCGAAGTAGTCGTCGAACGCAGGATCGTTCCGGGCGCGGAGGCGGCGCAGGGTTTCGACCGAAGCGCGGATGGGCAAGAGCGGGTTTTTGATCTCGTGGGCCACGCGCCGGGCAATCTCGCGGCGGGCCGCGATGCGTTCGGTCACGGCCAGCCGCTTGCGCAGCGCTACCAAGTCGCTGATGGCGCGGTTGAAAGCTTCGGCGGCTTCCACCAGCTCGCGCGCGCCCGTCGCTACCACCGGGTTCGGGTCGCCGTGGATCACGCGTTGAGCTTGCTCGGCCAGCGCCCGCACTGGGCGGGCCAAACCGCGCGACAGGAGCACGGTGATCAAGAGCGCCGACGCCAACGTGGCGCTGCCGATGAGCAGCACCGTGAGATCCAGCTGCTCGACGGTCGAGAGTAGCGCGCGGCGGGAGCGCGTGGCCGTGACAGAGAGGCCCGTTTGCTCGGGCAACGACAGCGTGCGCTGCAGCGTGTCGTTCGAAGGAGGGGGAGGCTCGAGGCTGAGCTCCACGCCCGAGCTCTTGCCGATGCGTGAGAGCAGAGCTCCGAGGTTGCGGGCCGCGTACACGCCGATCCAAAGCTTGGGGTGCTGCTTGTCTTTCTTTCGACAGGCCGTGTCCACCGTCAGGGTGCGGCCTGCGCCCTCGAGCCGCGCGTTCGATTTGGCCTGGGTGATGCGGGCCAGCAGCTGCGCGTCGCGTTGCCCCACCTGGCCGGGCGTGGTCGAGCCCAAGATCTCTCCGGACGACGTCAGTACCACCAGCTGATCGAGCGACAGCGCGCGCGCGAGCTTGGGCACCCGCAAGCTGAGCGGTAGCCGCCGAGCTGCCAAATCGCCCGACACGAGCCCCACGAGGGCGCTGTCAACGAGCGGATCGTCCTCGCACAAAGGACCGATCAGCTCGGGCAGCTCGCTCACCTCGCTGGCCAGCTGGTCGCGCAGGGGCACCAAGGCTTGCGAGAAGGCGGCTTCGAAGCTGCGCTCTTCGGCCACGCGCCACGCCGAGCGGACGCCCAGCCCGAGCGCGAGCAGCACACCTACGGTCAGCGCGAAGATCGCCAAACCAAGCCGCTCTGCCAGACTCACGGCGGCAGCCTACAACATCGGCGCGGGCTCGAGCGGCGTGCGTCGCGCCGTCGGGAAAGTGGTAGGGTGCGCCCGTGCTGCGCCGCTGGACGCTCTTCTTTGCAGGCTCGATCGCCGTTTCCGTGGGTTGTGGCGGCTCCGAGACCATCATGCCTCGGACCAATCACCCGAACGCGTCGCAGAAAAAGCAACGCGCGGTGGTCGTGGGGTCGTCACCCATGGCCGCGCACCGCTTTGCCGAGGTGACGGACGTCGTCGGCCCGTACGTGGGGCGTGACGGCGATGTTTCGCTCGCGGCTTGGGCGGAAGCAGGCACTTCGGGGCGCAACCTGTTCGCGGCCGCCATCGACGCCAAGGGCGTTCCAGCCACGCCTTCTCGAATCGGAAACCTCGCGCCTGAGCTCGATTTGGTGCTGGTGCGCGGCTTCGGCGCCGCTTCGGCCAAAGCCGCCGGCCAGCCGCGCTTCGCAGTGGTGACGACGCGGCGCACGGAGCAAAAGACGAGCATCGACGTAACGGCGCTGAGCGCGTCCGCGAAGGCCGTGTGGGGGCCAACGTCGCTGGCCGAGCGCACCGCGCGCGTGCTGTGGGTCGGCTTCGTGGTAGCGAGTGAGCAACCGCTCCTGCTGTGGGCCGAGCAGCCGAGCGGCGCCAAGCCCGGTGACGCCGCGAGCGTTTACGGCGTGCCCGTGACCACGGACGGCCAAGCGGCGTCGCCGGTAGTCATCGTCGGCAAGGCGTGCGTGTGGCAGGCGGCCGCCGTCGCGGGGCGCGCGGCGCTGGCCAGCGTGAAGCCGGGCCCGAACGGCTGCGCCACCGGCAGCGTCACGCTCGATCTGCTGGGACCGAACGCCAAGAGCGAGAAGAGCGTCGAGCTGGGCGGCCGCGCCGCGCTCGACTTGGACCTGGTGGCCAGCCCCGACGCCTTCGTGCTGGCGTGGTCGGATCGCGAACAGCTGGAGCCGCGCGCCGTAACGGCCGTCGTCGACGTGAAGGGCGCCGTTCGCGCCTCGGCAGCATCTGCCGTTGCGGCGTTCGGCGAGCAAGGGGTCATTGCGCTCACGCCCGGGCCTTCGCCCAGCACGCCCGCATTTTTGGTTTGGGAAAACCTCGCGGAACGCCCAGAAGGCGCTCGTTTTTTCGAGATTTCGGCGCTCGACGCGAGCGGCCGCGCCGCTGGTGCGCAATCGCGCTTGTTGTATGGCCGCGCCGACGGCGGAGCTCCCGAGCTGGCTCCGTTCGGAAACGGTCTGGCCGCGTTGACGTTGGCGCCCGCGTGCAGCGGCGACGACGCGGGAATGGAAGACAGCTGCGATGGTAGCCCGGTGCCGACCTTCGTGGCCTTCGACGGCGCGCTGAAGGTGCAAGCATCCGAGCCGCTCATGCTCGACGCGTTGGGCGGGCACGCCGCGGACTTGGGTTGGGGGCTCACCTGCCAGGCTAGCGGTTGCTTTGCGTTGGCCGCGCCTAGCCGCAGCCCCGCGGCGCTGTTCACGGTGCCGTTGCCCGTGCGCGCGAGCCCTTACCGTGCCGCCGCCGAAGAGCGCGCGCTGCCGCCCAAGCCTCGGGTAAGCACGAGTGACGTGCTGTTGCGCGCCGAAACACCGCTGTTTCAGCTCGCCGTCGCAGGGCTGAACGGCCGCAGCTTGGTCGGCTACGTTACCGACTTCGATCCAACCACGCCTTGGCAAAAGCTCAAGAAACCCACGGAAGATGGGCGTTTCGAGCCCCTGCGAGCGCGCATTGGTCTCCGTCCGTTTGCCGCCGACGCTGCCCACGCCGCGCTGGGCGACGAACAGGTGTTGTCGCTGCGCGCCCACTCGCTGGGCGGCTTGAGCTTGCTCGCCGATCCGGCCGCCGGCAAAGACGCGCTCGCGCTCTGGACCGGCCTCGACAAGGGCGAGCCGCAGGTATTTCTCACGTCGGTTGGGCTCGACGGCAAGCGGGGGCAACAGCGAATGCTCACGCGCAAGTCGGGTGACACGGCTGACGTGGCGGGCTTGCTCGTAGACGGGGGCTACCTGGTCGCGTGGGTCGACGAGCGCAGCGGCGACGCCGAAGTCTATGCGATCCGCGTCGGTAAGGCGCTGGAGAAGGCCAGCCCCGAGCAGCGCATCACCACCGCCGACGGCGCGGCCTCACAGCTGACACTGACGCGGGTCGCCGGCAAACCGTACGCGGTGTGGGCCGACGCACGCGCCGCCGAAGAGCCGGGCTGGGCCGACATTTACGGCGCTTTTTTGCGCCCCGCCGACGCCGCACGCGAAGGCGGCGAGCACCGCTTGAGCAACACTCGGCCCCATTCGTTCTCTCCCCAAACCAGTCAGCTGGGTACCACGCCTATCGTGGCTTGGCTGGAAGAAGGCGTCGACGACGCGCCGGCGAGCGTGCGCCTGGCCTCGCTATCACCGACGGGTGAGGTCAGCGGCAACGTGAGCGTCGTACCCATCAACGCCGGAGTACCGCGCGGGCTCGGCATGGAGTGCTCGGACGTCAGCTGCCGCGTGGTCGTGACGGTCGAGGCCGATGGCCGCGGAGAGCTCGACGGCTTCGAGTGGCGACCGAGCGCCGAATCGCGCGTGACCAAGCTGAGCAGCTTGGCGGGGGCGAGCGCGGTGGCGGTCGCGCCGCTCGTGCAAGGAGGCTTCGTTTACGTTGCCGACTTACGCGACGGGCAAGGCCTCGTACGACGGCTCGGCATCGAGTGGTGAGCTTTCGCCACTTTCATTCTCGCCCTCTGCCTTAGCTCGCTCGCCTTCGACGCTCACCGCGCTCACCGCGCTCACCGCGCTCGCCTTCGACGCTCACCGCGCTCGCCTTCGACGCTCGCCTTCGACGCTCACCGCGCTCACCGCGCTCGCCTTCGACGCTCACCGCGCTCACCGCGCTCGCCTTCGACGCTCACCGCGCTCAGCGAGCGTCGTTCCCCGGATTGCCTCCGCCTTAGCGTCCTTCCCCGGATTGCCTCCGCCTTACGGATGTAAGTAAAATTCCTCAATGATTCCGCGGGCAACGCGCGCACTTTCTCGACAGTCGCATTCGTAAGTATTCCAACTGCTCGCGCTGCAATCCTTACGAATAGGAGTTTCGCTCTTCGGTCCGATGCGGTCGCGAATTCATTGAGGAAATTTCCTTACATTCGTAATCTCGATCGGCGAAACGAAAGGGGCGCGCCGTTCCAGGGGGCGCCATTCGAGCAATCGCCATTCGAAGTGATGCGCCGTTCCAGGGATCGCCGTTCGAAAGTGAAGCGGCGTTCGAGGGCCGCGCCATTCGAGGGGGCCGCGGGGGCGTGGGGTTAGTCGGTGGCCTCAGTAGACGGGAAGTCGAGGTGCAGGCGATTGCCGTCCGGGTCTTGCAAATTGACGATGACGTTGCCAGTCCCTGGTTGGCGGCTTTGCTTGAAGTCGACGCCTTGCTGCTGGAGCCTGGCTAGAAGCTCAGCCAAGCCGGTAGCCGAGAACGCAAAATGCTCGAGCCGCAGGCCACCTTCGGGGCGCGGCTGCTGCGGCACGCCCACCAGGTGAATGACGGCCTGCCCGCCCGCGTACATCCAGGCTCCGGGGAAGCCCAGCGGCGGCCTTTCGCCCTGCTCGAGCCCGAGCGCGTCGCGGTAGAAACCCACCAATCGTTCCAGGTTGGCCGTGCGCACGTTGACGTGATCGAGCCGGCGAATCATCGACGCGGACTGTAACATTCACGCGCGGCGCAGCGTCAAAACCCGGGCGTTGCCGAACCGCTGCTGGCCGCTTGAGGCGTGTCGCCGTCGTCTTCGAGACCCGAGCCGTGCGTCTCAGGCGGTGCAGGCTGGGCGGCGGGCAACTCGTCTTCCAGCTTCACGTCGTACGGATTGGGATCGCTGGCAGGAGCGCGCGGGAGCGCGGCGGGCTCAGGCTTGGGCTGAACGGGCCGCGCCACGGGGGCGGCCGCTCTGGCTTTGCGCGCTTTCGGCTTGGGGGGAGGAGCCGAGCTCTCAGGCGCTGGTGGTGCCGCGGCGCTGGGCTCGGGGCTCGGTGGAGGCGGCGTGGGCGCGAGCGCCGCGCTCGGCGCCAGAGTAGCGGCGGGCGGAGCGGCGACGGCTGCGGCGGGCGGGGCGGCAACGGCTGCGTTGGGCGGCGCGGGTGAGCTGGCCGCGTTCGAAGAGCCGCCGCGCGCAAGCGCGAAGGTGAGCACGGACGCCGCCGCGGCCGACGCCAACGACGAGATCAGCACGAGCCGCTTGGAGCTGCGCTGGACCTGGCGAAAGTCGCTGGCGGCCACGACGCTGAGATCCGAGTGGCGCGGTAGCGGCACGCGGCGCGGCGCGCTATCGCTAGTGAGCGGAGCCAGAGTTTGCAGCGGGGCCGACGCCACTTTCGAAGGAGGGCGCGGCTCGGCCGCGGGGAGGTCGAAGCTGATGGTGGCGGCAGGGCGCGCGTAGACGGCCAGCACTTCGGCTTCCTCGCTGCTTGCTGGGGGCAGAGGGGTCAGGCGCGCGGCCGAGGCCCGCGGGTTGGACGGCCGTGAGTGGTGTGGCGCCGATCCCGGCAAACCGAACGGTAGCGTGGCCTTGCGACTGGGGATGGACTGCGGCGGCAGCGTTGCGGGCCCAGGTGTTTGCGGCGCCGGGGTCACGCGCACCGGCTTGGGTGGCGGCCTACTCGTCACGGGGGCGACCGTTGCCGCTACCGGTGCCACCGACGTCAGCGCGTTGCCGGCGGCGGGCGAGGGACGAGGTGGCGCGGCGCCGGGCGCGTTCAGCGGCATCCGCGCCGCGAGCTTCAGCTGCGGTACCTTTTCGACCGGGGCCCACTCCGGCATGCCGGCGCGCCAGACCAACGAGCGCTCACTCAATTTGTGGTTTTGCAGCGCCTCGACCACGTCGGCCATGCTCATGGGCACCACCACCGAATCGACCGTGTTGACGAGCCACTCGCCGGGTGTCGTCGAAATCGACACCGTCACGGCATCGTCCGCGTCGCCCGATTTGCCATACTCGGGTAGCGCGTCCCAGCCTTTGTCCACGACGCGAGAGTCGTCATCCATCGCTGCGATGGCTCATTGTAGCGGCATTCAGACCGCGCCGTAACCTTGCAGCTCTATATGTCATCCACGCGCGCTCGATTTTTGAACTAGGCGCGGAGCGCTCGCCGCCGCGTTGAACGCCGGTGTGGCTCATGGGGCTATTCCTCAGACGGCGGCTCATCGTCGACGTTGATTAGATTCACCACTTTCTGGGGCAGCGAGCTGTATTGGGTGTCGGTGCTCTGCGGGGGGCCGAGCTTGATCGAGTAAGGTTGGTCCATGTCCGCGACGGCGTCGTCTACGCCTTGGACGCTGACGGTTTGGGCCTCGTCCCAGTCCGAGGCACTGAACACCAGCTTGCCCGACGGCGGGTCGACGATGATGCCTTCGCCTTCGTCCGTGCTGACGAGCGGGATCGTCACCGTGCCGCGTGGCTTGGAGGTGAGCGCGACCTTGAACGAGACCATGGGGGCGGCGGCGGCTTCGCCCGTCATGTTCGCCGGCGACAACTTGATGTCCAGCGCCGCGCTGTCATCGTCGTCGTTCGTCATCGGGACGTCGTTCGGTTTCTTGCTCGAGTAGTGGGTGTCGCTGCTGGTCGGCTTGCCGAGCAAGATCTGGTAGTCGATGTCGCCGTCCACGTCGTCGTCGTCCACGCCGTACACTGTCACCGTTTGTGCGTCCATCCAGTTGCCGACGGTGAAGTCGACGCTGGAGACCATCAATATGCCTTCGTCTTCGTTGCTGCTCGAGATGGGAATCGAGACGGGCCCGCTCGGCTCGGTCTTTAGGGACACCTTGAAGGTGGCAATACCGCCCGCTTCGCTGGTGTGGCCGCTGGGCGCGGTGATCTCGTAGCCGGCCGTGTCGTTGTCGACGTTGTTGAGCGAGACGTCGTCGACCACCTTCATGTCGTAGTTGGGATCGCTGCTGCTCGAGGTACCGGTGATGATCGAGTAAGGTTGTAGGTCGTCTTGAGCATCGTCATCCTCACCGTGGATGGTGATGGTGTGCGCGCTCGCGTCGTTCCAGTCGCTGGGCGTGAGCACGACTTCTTTCACCGTCAGTGAGCCTTCGGTCTTGTCGCTGCTCATGAGCGGTATGGTGACGTTGCCGGTCGGCTTCGTGTTCAGCTTGATGGTGAAGGTAGCGGTGCCGCCATCTTCGCTCGTGTTGCCGCTGGCCTTGCTGACGGTGAAACCGGCGGTGTCGTCGTCGATGTTCGTTACCGTTAGGTCCTTCGGATCGAGATCGGCGTAGTCTTGGTCGGTGCTGGTCGGCGCGCCGATGAACACGGTGTAGACGGCAGAGCCGTCGTCCGCGTCGTCATTGACGCCCGTCACCGTCACGCTCTGCTTGGCTGCCCAATTCGCGGTCGTGAAGGTGAGCTCGCCGGTGCTGACGGTGCCTTCGGTCTCGTCGCTGCTCGAGAGGGCGATCTTCACGGTGCCCGTGGGCTTGGAGCGCAGCGCGATCGTAAACGTGAACGCGCTGCCATCTTCGCCCGTCGTACCCGTTTCGGTGCTGACCACGATGCCGGCGCTGTCGTTGTCGGCGTTGACGAAGGTGAGCGAGGCAGGCTGCTTGCCGTTGTAGTTCTTGTCGGTGCTGGTGGCGGCGTTGAACACCACTGTGTACGACTGAGCGCGGTCGGCGACGCCGTCGTCCTCCACACCGGTCACGGTCACGGTCTTCGGCGATGCCCAGTCGGCCGTCGTGAACGAAACTTCCTCGTCGCTCAGCGTGCCTTCGCTAGGGTCGCTGCTGCTGAACGTCAGCGTGACGGGCGCGCTCGGCTGGGTCTCGAGCACGACGGTGAAGCTCGCTTTCTCGCCGCTCTCGCTCGTGGCCGCGGAAAGCTGGGTGACGGTGATCTTTGCCGTGTCGTCGTCGCGATTGAACAGCGAGACGTCGTCCGGATCCATGCCCTGATAGTTGCCGTCCTTGCTGCTGGCCACGCCGACGTTGATGGTGAAGGGCTGGTCGCCGTCTTGCATCTTGTCGTCGACGCCCGTCACCGTGATTTTCTGCGGCGACGCCCAGTTTGCCGCCGTGAAGGTGACCGAGGCAGGGCTGACTAGGCCTTCCGTCGTGTCGCTGCTCTCGAGCTCGAGCTTCACGTCTGCCGTGGGCATCGTCTGCAGAGAAATGGCGAAGGTGGCGGTGCCGCCTTTTTCGGTCGTGTCGCCGCTGATGGCGCTCACCAAGACCTTCGCCGTGTCGTTGTCGTGATTCGAGGCGGGTAGCTCTTGCCCGAATTTGCCTGCGTACTTTGGGTCGCTGCTGGTCGCGGCGCCGATCGTGACGACGTAGGGCTGATTGCCGTCTTGCACCTCGTCGTTCACGGCCGTGAGCGTGACGGTGCGAGCGCCGTTCCAGTTCGCGCTCGTGAAGGTCAAGCTGGCGGGGCTGACCGTCGCTTCCGCCGTATTGCTGCTCTTCAGCGTGAAGCTGACGTCGGCGGTGGGCTGCGACGTGAGCTTCATCGTGAAGGTCGCCGTGCCGCTCGGCTCCGTGGTGATGAGGCCGCCAGGGGGCGTGGCCAGCAGAACACCGGCCGAGTCGTCGTCGATGTTGGTGACGGTGACGTTGCCGATCGTCGGCACTTTGCCGGAGTAGTTCCGATCGTTGCTGACGGCGGGCGCGAACACGACCAGGTACGTCTGGTTTCCGTCTTGCACCTTCTCGTCGACACCCGTCAGCGTGACCCTCTGTGGTGACTTCCAATTCAGATTGGTGAAGGTCAGCGAAGACGGACTGACGGTGCCTTCGGTGGGGCGGCTGCTGGTTAGACCGATGGTGACGTTGGCCGTCGGCTCGCTGGCGAGCGCCACTTGGAACGTGGCGGTACCGGCGTTCTTCTCCGTCGTGGTCAAGCCGGTGGTGCCGGTAACGTTGATGTTGGCCGTATCGTTGTCTTGATTGACGAACGGCACGTCCAGCGGCTTGAGCCGGTCACCGGCGTAGTTGGCGTCGGCGCTGGTGATGGCGCTGAACGATACGCGGTAGGGCTGCGGGCCGTCGTCGCGGTCGTCATTCACGCCCTTGACGGTGACGGTCTGCGGCGCCTTCCAGTTGGCGCCCGTGAACTTCAGCATGCCCGGGCTGGCGACGCCCTCGCTGCTGTCGCTGCTGGCCAGGGTGAAGCTCACCTCGGTGCCCTGCGCCGGTTCAGAGTTGAGCGCCACCGTGAAGGTGCTGCTCATGCCGTCTTCGTTCGTACCGAGGGTGACGCCCCGCGGGGTGACGGTGATGCCGGCCGTGTCGTTGTCGATGTTTTGCACCTCGACGTTCGGCACGTCTTTGTCCGAGTAGCCGTCGTCGCTGCTGACCGAGTTGGCGGTGACGACCTTGTAGAACGGGCTGCCGTCCTGCCTCATGTCGTCCACGCCGCGCACGGTCACGGTCTGCGGTGAGGCCCAGTTGTCGGGCGTGAACGCCACTTGACCCGGGCTGACCGTGCCTTCGGCGAGGTTGCTGCTGCTCAGATCGATTGAAACGTCGGCTTTGGGCTTGGAGTTGAGGCGAATCGTGAAGGTGGCGGTCTTGCCGTCTTCCTTGGTCTGTAGGCCATTTTGCGGGGTGACCGTGAAGCCCGCCGTGTCGTCGTCGCGGTTCGTCAGCATGACGTCTTGCGGAAGGACAGGCTGATAGAGCGGGTCCGTCGTCTCGCCCATGTTCGGGGTGACGTGCACCACGTACGCTTGTGAGCCATCGGCGATGTCGTCGTCGACGCCCATGACCGTCACCACCTGCGCGGCGTCCCAGTTCATTTCCGTGAACGTCAGGCTGGGCGGCGTTGGTACGCCTTCATCCATGCGGCTGCTGGCCACGTCGAGCACGACGTTTCCGCTCGGCTTCGACTTCAGTTGCACGGTAAAGGTCGCGCCGGTCAGCTCTTCGCTCGTCGTCAAATCGGGCTCGGCCGTCAGGATGAGGCCGGGGGAGTCGTTGTCCACGTTGATGACGGGCACGTCGGGCGGCTCGAACGACGAATAGTCGGCGTCGGCGCTGGCCTGGATACGGAGCTCGACGAAGTAGGGTTGGTCGCCGTCTACGGTCTTATCGTCGACGCCGGTGACGCTGATGACCTGGGGAGCCATCCAGTTGGCCGAGGTAAATGTCAGCTCAGTGGGCGAGACGATGCCCTCGGAGTCGTCGCTGGTGGCCACGCTCAGGGTGACGTCACCGGTGGGGGGCGAGCTCAGCGCGACGCCGAAGCTGGTCATCACGCCCGTCTCGAACGTTTGCAGGTTCATGGCCCCCGTGAGCAGCACGCCGGCCGTGTCGTTGTCCTGGTTCACCACCTCTGCGTCGGGCGCGTCCAGGTTGTCGTACTTGGCGTCCGTGCTCTTGGCCGGAGCGGTGACGACGTGGAAAGTCTGAGCGCCGTCCTTGGCGTCGTCCTCGACGCCCGTGACCGTGATCACCTGGGGGGCGTTCCAATTGAGCGAAGTGAAGGTGAGCGAAGCCGGGCTCACCGTGCCTTCGGCCAGGTTGTCGCTGCTCAGCGGCACGACCACGTCGGCCATCGGCGGGTAGTTCAGCTGCAACGTGAGCTTGGCCTCGCCGCCCGACTCGGTCGTCACCAACCCGGACGGCGGCGTGAGCGTGAAGCCCGCGGTATCGTCGTCGTTGTTCGTGACCTCCGGATCGATCGGGTTGATGGTGTGGTACGTCGCGTCGAGGCTGGTAGCGGGCGACGTGGTGATGGTGTACTTCTGCGGGCCGTCTTCGGCGTCGTCGTCGACACCGGTGATCTGCACCATCTGCGGCGCCTTGTAGTTGTCGGGCGTGAAAGAGACCACGCTGGGGTTTACGATCCCTTCTTTTTTGTTGCTGCTGGCCAGCGCGATGGCCACCGGCGCCGTCGGCTCTCGTACCAGCACGATGGTGAACGTTGCCTTGGTGCCCTGCTCGCTGGTGACGAGGCCGCTCACCGGCATGACCACGATGTCGCCTTGCTTCACGTTGGGGCCGCTGGCGTTGGCGTTCGGGTCGTAGGTGAAGTCGCCTAGCAGGCTGGTACAGCCAGCCAAAGGCAGCGCCAACAGCCCGCACAGAGCCAAACCTGCTCGCGTCGTTCGCATCGAACCAAACATCAGAACGTTCCTTCCACGCCGGCGCCAGCGATACTGACGAAGGGTGACCAACTGAGACCTGCGCGCGTCTTTCGATCCGACTCGGGTTGTTGCACCAAGCTCTGCGGTTTGACGAGGAGCAGCACGACACCCGCGCCGGCGAAGACGCCGCCCGCGACGAAGCCAATGGTCGAGATGGTGCCGACCGTGTGGTAGTTGTCGATCGGCTGCCGCTCTGTGCAAGAGCCTTTGGGGCAGTCGAGAGCCAACTGGTTGTGCTTGGTCATGGCCAAAATGCCGGCCACGCTGCCGACCACGATGCCCGCGCCCCCCAACGCGAAAGCACCGATGGTGACCGGCTTGCGCCACGGAGGATCCACGACGGTGGCGACCGAGACCTTGCCGGTCTCTTCCTCGTCTTTCGGGGCCGCGTCGGGCGGAGCGTCTTCGAGCTCGAAGGCGATGTTCACCGACTGCCCTTCTTCGAGCGAGATGGTTTTTTTGGCCGTGTAGTAGCCGCTGGCCATGGCGCGTATTTCGTGGCGCCCCGGATCCGCCGGGCGCTTCACCCCCAAGGCCGCTTCCGCGATGGGCGCGCCGTCGATGGTGACGCGAGGGTGAGCCGGCCCCGATACCGTGATGGTGATCCACGGCAAGCGCGGCGTGATCGGTCCGATCTCGGCCTTGGCGTCGGCGACCGCCTTGACCCACGGTGCGGGCGCGTCGGGGGCGACGCCTTCGCGGATGATTTGGTTGTAGCTTTCATGCGCGTCGACCAGCTTGCCGAGGCCGACCTGCGCGCGAGCCAAGTCGCGCAGCAGCGTGGGCGCTTTCACGATCGCCAGGGCGCGCCGGAAGCGATCGGCGGCGGTCGAGTAGTCCTTATCGCGCAGCGCTACGTAGCCCTCCTGCGCCAGAGTGCGCGCGGTGGCTCGATCGGCCGAGCTCAGCTCGACGGTAGGCGGAGCCGCGGCAGGTTCCGCGGCTCGAGCGCTGCTCGTAACGGACGCGACGCTGCCGGCTGCAAGTACAAGGTTAAGAACGGATAAGAGGGATTTGGGGTGCCCCACCCGAAGGGCTTAGGACCGCGCAGCCCCGAGCGCAAACGGATTGTCGGGGAAATGCGCGCAAATTTGGCTGCATGCAGGGAGCGCGGGCTTGCCTTCCCACTAGCCCTTTCATGCGATGACAACTTGGCCGCGGGGCACCCTGGTAGGCTGGTAACGGGGTGCCACTGGCGTTTCGCGCTGATGGTCACCAGGATGCCGGCCATGACACTCACTCGCGTCTCGTGCATTTGCGCGCTGATTTTGCTTGGTTGCGGTGGCGGGCGAGGTGCATCCAGTCCTGCCGTCACACCGGCTCCAGCGTCAGCCGCGTCGTCCTACTCATCGTCGTCGGCGCCGACTACTGCACCAAGTACCAACGCTGCGCCGGGCTACCTCGAGGCCGTGGTAGCCGCAGCGGATCGCAGCGAGGCGGACCGCCAGCTCGACCCCGGCCGCAAACCGGTCGAGCTCTTGACGTTCCTGGGCGTCGCGCCTGGCATGAGGGTGGCGGACTTGGCGGCGGGCGGCGGCTACACGACGGAGCTGTTGGCGCGCGCGGTCGGCGACACCGGCACCGTCTACGGACAGAACACGAAGTTCATCCTCGGCTTCGCCGAGAAGGCCTGGACCGAACGCTCGAGCAAGCCCGTGATGAAGCGGGTCGTGCGCGTCGACAGCGAGCTCGACGAGCCGCTGCCCGCGAATGTCCGCGACCTCGATCTCGTCACGTTGGTCCTCTTCTACCACGACACGGTGTGGCTCGAGACCGACCGGCCGCGCATGAACCGTAACGTCTTCGGGGCGCTCAAGTCGGGTGGCGCGTACGTCATCGTCGATCACAGCGCCAAGCCGGGTGATGGAGTGAGCGTCGTGAAGTCGCTGCACCGCATCGAGCAGTCACGCGTTTTGGCCGAGGTTCAGGAGGCCGGCTTCGTGCTCGACGCGGAGGGAGACTTTTTGCGCGACCCGAGCGACACGCGCGACTGGAGCGCCAGCCCCAGGACCGCAGGCGAACGCCGCGGCCACAGCGATCGCTTCGTCTTGCGCTTCAAGAAGCCTTGAAGGGCCCGAGCCCGAGCCGCGGAGACGACGCGGAGACAGCGCGAGACAGGCCGCCCGGAGCTGGACTATGCTGAGCGGCTCGCAGCCATGAATGAACGGACGCTGATGGCGTTGGGGCTCTTGCTGGGGGCCGGCTCGGGCAAGCCGCCCGAGCAGTGGCTTTCGGGAGCGCACGGCCATATCCGCCAGAAGCAAGCCGAAGATCCGCTGAATGCGCTGATGTTCACCGTGCTGGCGGGCGCGGCGGCGTTCTACGCGGCCGAGCGGGGCGTCAACCCGAAGGTGAAATCGTTCTTCGACGCGCTCGTCTACGTGTCCACGAATCTGTCCGTCGGCTTTTCCGACATCTTTGCCCAGACCGACGCCGGTAAGGTCATCGCCACGTCGCTGATGACCTACGGTCCGGCGCTGGCCGCGCGCGCGTTCGACGCGCCGGACGAAGCGCGAGAGCGGGTCGCCGAGGGCGAGCGTTCGGAGGCGGCGCTGCGCGACATCGCTGGCAAGCTGGAGCTCATTTTGCAAGAGCTGCAGAGTCAACGCAGCGCGGCGGCGTCCGATGGATGAGGTCTTGGTTCTGGCGTTGTCGTTCCCCAGCGTCGTGTTCACGGTGCTGTTGGGCGTGGTGCTCATCTACTGGACGTTCGTGATGGTCGGCGTCATCCACATCGGAGAAGGGTCGGAGGGCGCGCTCGACGGCCACATTGACGGCGCCACCAAAGGCCTGATGCAAGGCGCCGTCGAGCACCTGGGCGCTGGCCACGCCGACGTGGGCGGGCACGCCGGGGCTGGTCACGGCGACGCGGGTGACCTCGATGCCGACGGCGACGGCCAGGGCGCGCTGGCCGCGGTGATGAGCGCGTTGCACCTGCGCTCAGCGCCCGCGACCGTGATTTTCAGCCTGATCATCACCTTTGCCTGGCTCATCAGCGTCGTCACCATGCAGCTGGTGACGCGCACGGCGCCGGCGTTGGCGGGGTCCTCACTGTCGCTGGCCGTGCTCGTCGGCTCTTTCGCGCTCGCGCTGCCGCTCACGTCGGTGGCCGCGCGGCCGTTGGCCAAGTTGTTCGCGCCCAAGCACGCGCCCATCAAGTCCGACTTCATCGGGCGGACCTGCACGGTGCGCACGGGGTCGGTCAATAGCAAGTTCGGTGAAGCCACCCTGCACGACGGCGGAGCCGGCCTGGTCCTGCGCATTCGGGTCGAGGACGGCAAGCAGCTCGGCCGCGGTGAACAAGCGCTGATCGTCGACTACGACGCCGAACGCGAGACGTACCTGGTGGAGCCGATGCGCGACGTCATGACCGAGCGGAAGTGAAGCTCGGTCAGCACGACGGTGACGACCGCTCGGCGACACTCGGCGTTGCTCGCGACGCCCAGCACCGCTCGTCCGTTCAGTCTTAGGGCCTGCGCATGGCCAAGTCAGTCGCCCTCGCGGCCGAAGCATACCCGCTGGCTTCGTTGCTCCTCAGTTACCTACCGCAAGCATGCGCCTTCGTCGCGCCTCGCCGGCCGGGCGCCTCGACCGCGATCATCGACTGACTTGGCCATGCGCGGCCCCTTAGTTAAGTGGCGCGGGCGCAGACAGCGCCGCTCGGTTGGGGCACTCTTGCCGTGATGAATCTTGGGGATAGTCAAATGCTAGGGCTGTATCCGGTACTGGTCGTCATCGCCATCGTCGCGTTCCTGCTGTTCGGACTGCTGGCGCTGGTGGCCCGCTTCTACCGCCAGGTCGACCAAGGGCGCGCGCTGGTCATCAACACCATGCGCGCGGAGCCGGTGGTCGCGTTCACCGGCGCGGTCGTCTACCCGATCATCAACCGCGCCGAGATCATGGACCTCTCCGTGAAGACCATCGACATCGACCGGCGCGGCAAAGAAGGCCTGATCTGCAACGACAACATCCGCGCCGACATCAACGTCACGTTCTTCGTGCGCGTGAACAAGACGGTCGACGACGTGCTGAAAGTCGCCCAGTCCATCGGCTGCCAGCGCGCGAGCGACGCCAAGGCCCTGGAAGAGCTGTTCACGGCCAAGTTCGCCGAGGCCCTCAAGACGGTCGGCAAACACTTCAACTTCGACGAGCTCTACACCAAGCGTGACGACTTCAAGGACAAGATCATCGAGGTCATCGGTAAGGACCTGAACGGCTTCATCTTGGACGACGCTGCCATCGACTACCTCGAGCAGACGCCGCTAGAGCACCTCGACAAGGACAACATCATGGATGCCGACGGCATCCGCAAGATCACGGATTTGACCGTGATTTAGAACGTGAAGACCAACGAGCTCCGCCAGAAGGAGCGCATGGAGATGGGCAGCCAGAACCTGAACGCCGACGAGGCCTTGTTCCGCTTCGAGCAGCGCCGCGCCGAGGCCGAAGCCAAGAAAGAGAAGGAAATCTCCGTCGCCAAATCGCGCGAAGAGAACGAGGCCTTGCGGGTGGCCAGCGATGAGCGCAAAAAAACCGCGCTCATCACCATCAAGAACGACGAAGAGTCGCTGATCGCCGACCAAGCCAAAGAGCGCGGCGTGGCCATCGCGGCCAAGCACAAAGAGCGCGAAATTGCCGTCGAGCAAGAGCGTGTCGAGAAGGCGCGGCAGCTGGAGGTGATTGGGCGGGAACGCGAGGTGTCGCTCGGCGGCATTGCGCGCGACAAAGATCTCGAGGTGCAGAAAAAAGAGATCGCGACCGTCATTCGCGATCGCATCGCCGTCGAAAAGACGGTAGCCGGCGAAGAGGAGCTGATCAAAGACGTGCGCCGCTTGGCCGAGGCGAACCGCGAAAAAGAGGTCGTGCGCATCGGCGCCGAAGCGGCCGCCACCGAGGTCACCACCAAGCAGGTCAAGGCCGCGCAAGCTGCGGAAGAGGTCGCCAAGATCAAGGCGCGCGAGCGCGTGGTCACGGCCGAGGCCGAGCTGGACACCGCCGACAAGCTGGCCAAAGCCAAGATTCGCATCGCCGAAGGTGTGCAAGCCGAAGCGGCCGCCGAGGGGCTGGCCCGGGCGCGCGTCAAAGAAGCGGACGCGGTCGCGACCGAGAAGCTGGGCTTGACCGAAGCCAAGATTTCGCTCGAAAAGCTCAGCGCCGAAGCGTCTGGACAAGAGAAGCAAGGCTTGGCCAAAGTGCGCGTGCGCGAGGCCGAAGCGGCCGCCGTCGAGAAGCAAGGCACGGCCGAAGCCGCCGCCATCCGCGAGAAGCTCAGCGCCGAGGCGCAAGGCCTGGCCCAGAAGGCCGCTTCCATGAAGGCCCTCGACGAGTCGGGGCGGGGCCACGAAGAATTTCGGCTCAACATCGAGAAGGAGCGGGCCATCGCCCTCGAGTCGCTCAGGGTCAAGAAGGACATCGTCGCAGCTCAGGCCAGCGTGATGGCCGAGGCCATGTCCAAGGCCAAAATCAACATCGTGGGCGGCGACGGCCAGTTCTTCCAGCGCTTCGTCAGCGCCGTATCACTCGGGCAGTCGGTGGACGGCGCGCTCGAGCAGAGCGACACGCTGCGCGCGCTGGTGCAAAACCTGGCCAGCGGCGAAAACGACGGCGCCAGCGGCGCCATGCTGGCCGCCGCCCTCGACAAGCTAGCCCCCAAAGACGGCAAAGGCCCCAGCAAACGCCCTTGATCGGCCGGCTTTGCCACGATGTCTTCTCACTTTCTCGGCGGTGCTCTCGATTCGGGGGAGATGTTGCAGGGAGATCGGGAGATCGGGAGCGAGAGAGTTTGGGGTTCGAGCTATGCGTCTACGCACGGAAGAATTTACATCTCGGCTCGGTGCCTCGCGCCTCGCACCCCCAAAACTCCCGATCTCCCGATCTCCTGCAACATCTCCCCGCCTTACGGAGCGCGTCGTCGCTTTCTACGCACGGAAGAATTTACATCTCGGCTCGGTGCCTCGCGCCTCGCACCCCCAAAACTCCCGATCTCCCGATCTCCCTGCAACATCTCCCCGCCCTACGGATCGCGTCATCGCGTTCTACGCACGGAAGAATTTACATCTCGGCTCGGTGCCTCGCGCCTCGCACCCCCAAAACTCCCGATCTCCCGATCTCCCTGCAACATCTCCCCGCCTTACCGGCTCGATTGAAACGACGCGGCGGCCTGGCGATTCGTCGCGGGCACGGATGCTCTGATGGCTGACCAACAAGAACGGAGTCTCGAGGGCGGTAGTTACGAGGTCATTCGGCGGCGTTTGCTGGAGCGCGCGACGGAGCTGGGGGGGAAGGCTGAGGCGCTCAATCAGCGGCGCAAGCGGCTGTTTGGTGGTGGAGAGCTCACGCTTACGGCTACCGAGCGCGTGCGCACCGAGAATAATTGCACGCCTCGTGACGTCGTGAGCGTCGACGGTCAGCTGCTGTTCGGCTTTCAGGTGTTCATCGGGCTGAAGACGGAGACGCGCGTCGAGGACGTCGTCAGCTTGTTTAAATTCGAAAAGAATGGCGGCGGCTACGATCTGAGCCAGCAGCCGTTCGAGGGGCCCGGCGCGTTTCTGGCCGACGCCGAGTTCGACAAGCAGTTCCGCGACGCTTTTCGCTACTACAAGGACGCTCGGCTTCTGCAGCTGATGCGCACGGAGACGCGCCTGCTCATGGCCGTCCAGATTGGCGCCACCGTCAACGACGCCAAGATCTTTCGCTTCACGATCGACGCCAAGGGGCATCTGTCGTTCATGGATGCCCGCGGCGAGGAAGACTACAAGCTGCCGCGCCGGCACTCGTTCGAGTGGACGACGGCGCGCCGCGAAGACCAAGTTGCGGGCCCGCACCCGCACATCAACGTCTTGAACGAGGTGTTCGTCGAGACCGTCAACGGCGACCTGACGATCAAGATCGAGAACAACACGCAGGACGGGCTGGGCATCTATCGCGAGCCCGTCGACGACCCCAACCAAACGCTGGACGACGCCGAGATCGCCTACGCGCGCGTCTCGGGGCTGATTTTGCTCAAGGTGCGGCCTTTCCGCGAGCAGAAGACGCGCTACCTCATTTACAACCCGCGCACGCAAGACGTGCTGCGCGTGGACGCGCTGGGCGTGGCGTGCGTCGAGCTGCCGGAAGATCACGGCTTGATCTTCCCGGGGGGGTATTACCTCACCTCGGGCGAGCGCAAGCTGTTCGACGGCGACTCCGCAGATCTGGCGTTCCGCCGCAGCATCAGCTCCCCGAACGGCGAAGACGTTCTGTACGTCTTTTACCGTGCCGAGCAGGGCGAGTACGAGCTCTTGCCGTACAACCTGATCGCGAAAGAGGTCAAAAATCCCATTCGCTGCCATGGCTTTAGCCTGTTTCCGGACGGCACCATGCTCGTGTTCCGTACCGACCGCGAGCCCACCCGGCTGCACCCGGTGCAAATCTGGGCCACGCCCTTCACCACCGCCGAGTACGCGGCGGCCGCGCCTACCGACGGCTCCTACTTGGCCAAGGTGGGTAACGCGGCGCTGGTGAACGGCATCAGCGAGCTCCTCAGCATCAAAAAGCTAGCCGTCATCGAGAAGCCCACGCGGCGCACCTTCGACGACTTGGTGGCGGCCGCGCGCCGCGCCGTCGACACCCACTACTGGCTCGGTCACGCCGAGATGGACGGCCTGCTCGAGACCCTGCGAGAGCTGCACAAAACCTCCGAGCTCATCGTCGACGAGTTCGAGAAGCAGCTGGCGCTCGAGCGCAAGGCGCGCGAAGCCGTAGCTGAGGCCCAGAAGGGGCAGGCCGAGCTGCTGGAGCGTGTCCGTCCGAGCGAGCTCGAGACGGTGGAGGCGTACTTGACCGGCCTCTCCGACCTGAAGCGACAACGCGGCTCGCTCATCACGCTCAAAGAGGTGCGCTCCATCGACGTGGAGCAGATCGCCGCGCTCGAGGCCGCCGTCGAGGCGCGCTTCGCCGAGGTGAGCCGAGCCTGCGTCGCCTTCTTTTTAGCGGAAAATGCCTTCCAGCCGCTGCTCGATAGGCTGGACGCGGTCGTTGCCGCGGTCGGCGAAGCGGCCAAGACCTTGGAGCTCGCGCCGCTGCGCAAAGAGCTGGACGCGGTGTACGAAGGTCTGACGCTGCTGAGCGAGACCATCGCCGGCTTGCCGATCGAAGATCCGACCGTACGCACCAAGATCCTGGACGGCACCAGCTCCGCCTTCGGACAGCAAAACCGCGCCCGCGCGGTGCTGGACAGCCGCCAGAAAGAGCTCGGCGCGGGCGAGGGTCGGGCCGAGTTCGGCGTGCAGTTTAAGCTGCTCAGCCAGAGCGTAACCAGCGCGCTCGCGCTCGCCACGACGCCCGAAGCCTGCGACGAGCAACTGGGCCGGCTCATGCTGCAGCTCGAGGAGCTGGAGGGACGCTTTGGCGAGCTGGACGAGTTTTCGCTGCAGTTGGCCGAGAAGCGCGAGGACGTACTGGACGCGGTCAACGCCAAGCGGCAACTGCTGGTCGAAGAGCGCCAACGCCGCGCGCAGAGCCTGTCCACCGCGGCCGAGCGCGTGCTGGCCGGCATCGTACGCCGCGCCCAAACCGCCAAGACCGCCGACGAGCTGAACGGCTATTTTGCGTCGGATCAGATGGTGCACAAGCTGACGGAGCTGTCCGGACAGCTGCGCGAGCTGGGCGATTCGGTGCGGGCCGACGAGCTGGATTCGAAGCTCAAGAGCGCCAAGCAGAACGCCCTCCGCGCCCTGCGCGACAAGACCGATCTGTTGGAGGACGACGGCAACGTCATTCGTTTTGGTCAGCACCGCTTCAGCGTCAACACGCGCCCGCTCGAGCTGACCATCGTGCCCCGGGCTGGCGTGCTCAACGTGCACCTCACCGGTACCGACTTCTTCGAGCCGATTTCCAATCCGCTGCTCGAAGCTTCGCGCGAGCTTTGGGAGCAGGAGCTGGTCTCGGAGACGCGCGACGTGTACCGCGCGGAGTATTTGGCCGTCAGCCTGCTGCTGGAAGCCGAAGCGGGCGCCAAGGGCCGCAGCTCGAGCGAGCTCGAGACCGCCGCGCGCGGCGAGCAGCTGCAAGAGCTGGTCCGACAGCTGGCGGCCGAGCGCATCGACGAAGGCTACGAGCGCGGCGTGCACGATCACGACGCGGCGTTGATTTTGAACGAGCTGCTCAGCTTGCTCAAGGGCGCGGGGGCGCTCCGCTATTCCCCGCGCGCACGAGCCGCGGGCTGGCTTTTTTGGCAGAGCTTGCCGCCCGACCGCAAGAATCTGCTCGAGCGGCGCGCTCAGAGCGCGGGGCGGCTGCGCGAGCGGCTCAAGGACGGCAGCGCCGAGCAAGAGTTGTCACGCGAGCTGACCCACGGCGTGAGCGAGGCGCTCCAGGCGTTGGGGCTCGAGTCGGAGGCGAGCGTGGCGCGGTTTGCCGCGCGCTATCTGGTCAGCGAAGTCTCGCAAGAGCGCGCCAAGCTCACCGAAAGCTCGGCCGCGGCCGAGCTCCGGCGCGAGTTCTTGCTGCACTTGGAGGAGACGGGCGCGGCGCGTGGCTTCGAGGAAGACTTGCGCGTGTTGTCCGCGCATCCGCCCGAGCGGCTGCGGGTAGCGCTGTCTTACGTGGACGCGTTCCTGCGCAGCGCCGGGAAAGGGGCGGAGTATCGGCTGGAGCTCGCCGCGCGCGCGGTGTGTGAAGGTGTGCTCGAGTTCCAGGTCTCGAGCGCGCGCGTGGGTGCGGAGGTGTCGAACCTGCTCGGCTCGCACCCGCGGGTGGTGTCACGTTCGCTTTCGCTTTCGCTGTTCGAGCTGCTCGAGCGCGTGGCCGGCTTCATCGAGGACCGCGCGCCTCGCTTTCGCGCCTTTCGTAGCTTGAAGACCGAGCTGGCCGCGCAGGCGCGCGAGCGCTTGCGGCTAGGCGAGTACCTGCCGCGCGTGCTGACGTCGTTCGTGCGCAATCGACTGATCGACGAGGTGTACCTGCCGCTGGTGGGCGCCAACCTAGCCAAGCAGCTGGGGGCGGCCGGCGCCAGCAAGCGCACCGATCAGATGGGGTTGCTGCTCTTGGTTTCGCCGCCCGGCTACGGCAAGACCACCTTGATGGAGTACGTGGCCAGCAAGCTGGGCATCGTGTTCATGAAGGTGAACGGACCGGCGCTGGGTACCGCCGTGCACTCGCTGGATCCGAGCGAGGCGCCCAACGCCACGGCGCGGCAAGAGGTGGAGAAGATCAACCTGGCCCTCGAGATGGGCAACAACGTGATGCTCTATCTCGACGACATTCAACACACCGATCCGGAGCTGCTACAGAAATTCATTTCGCTGTGCGACGCCCAGCGCCGCATCGAAGGCGTGTGGAACGGCAAGACGCGCACCTACGACCTGCGCGGCAAGAAGTTTTGCATCGTGATGGCCGGCAACCCCTACACCGAGAGCGGCGCGCGCTTTCAGATCCCCGATATGCTGGCCAACCGCGCCGACACCTACAATTTGGGCGATATTCTCGACGGCAAGCAAGAAGCGTTCGCTCTCAGCTACCTGGAGAACGCGCTGACCTCGAACAGCGCGTTGGCGCCGCTGGCAGGTCGCGACGCGCAAGATACCTACAAGCTGATCGCCATCGCGCGGGGCGAAGACGTGCCGCTCAGCGAGCTGAGCCACGGCTACAGCAGCGCCGAGGTGCAAGAGCTGAGCGAGCTGTTCAAGCGCTTGTTCAAGGTGCAGAGCGTGCTCTTGCGCGTCAATCAAGAGTACATTGCCTCGGCGTCGCAGGACGACCGCTACCGGACGGAGCCGCCCTTCAAGCTCCAGGGCAGCTACCGCAACATGGCCAAGCTGACGGAAAAGGTCGTGTCGGCCATGAACGAGGCCGAGCTCGAGCGGCTGATCGACGACCATTATGCGAGCGAAGCGCAGACCTTGACCAAGGGCGCGGAGCAGAACCTGCTCAAGCTGGCCGACATGCGCGGTCGTCTCACGCCCGAGCAGAGCGCGCGCTGGCTCGAGATCAAAGACGCCTTCGCCCGCGTGCAGCGCATGGGCGGCGGTGACGCCGACCCCGTAGCGCGCGTGACCGGCACCTTGTCGGGCCTGGACGCGCAGCTCCAAGGCATCCGCGAGGCCCTGGTAGCGGGCATGGCCCATGGCGCCAAGTCCATGAATGGTGTAGAGTTTTCAGAAATCTCGCGTCAGCTGCAGGAGCTCGGACGGCCGAAAGTCGAGGTGCGGCTGGAGGACTCGAGCAGCGGCGACCTGCTCGCGCTATTCACCCAGCAGACCAAGCTGCTCGAGCAGGCCCTGGGCGCGCTCGGCGAGCGCGGCGCCGAGCGCAGCGAGACCGCCACGGAGCAAAAGCTGGCCGAGCTGTCCGTGCTACTGGCGCGCGTCGCCAAGCAGCTCGAGCACGGCGGCGGCACGGCGCGGCGCGTGGACGTAGAGCTGGACATAAACGGTCCGAGCAACCTGTACCGCCCCCTGTCCGGCGCCGAGCCGTTCACGGCTGGCGGTATCTTCATCGCCACGTACGAGAAGCCGCCCCCGCTAGGCGCGGACGTGCGTGTGTCGCTGCGCTTTCCCACGGGTCCGAGCTGCGAGCTGAGCGGCAGCGTCGCGTGGGTGCGCGACGCGCTGGGCGAAGACGCGCCGCCCGGCTACGGCGTGCGCTTCCGGGACCTCTCCGTGGAGGCGCAGCAGCTCGTGCAAGCCTACGCAGAAGCGCGGGAGCCGATGCTGCGGGACGACTGACACGCGCGGTCAGCCGCGGAAGGCGCCGGAGCGGGCGCGCGCCTCATTTCGCCTTGGAGAACCAGATGCCGCGCTTCTTGCCCTTGGGCACCGAGTACAAGACGCCGTCCCAGGGGTAGCTCGTCAAATCGAAGCTGCTGACGCCAGAGGCGATGGTCGTCTTGCTCGAGAGGTCGTAGTTGTAGGCCACGAGCGAGCCGGTGCTCTGCTCTGGGTCCCAGTTTTCGAGGAACAATACCGCCTGCATGAACCAGGCAAAACGCGGCGATTCGAGCGACACGGCCTCGCCGATGGCGTCCCACTCCCGGAGGTCCCTAGCGTCCGTGCCGAGCCGCAGGCGCCCACTACTGCCGTCGAACTGGTCGACGCGGACGTAGTGACGCACGCCACCTAGCCCGCTCGCGATGCCCAAATTGGGTGGAACGCCGTGCGCGACGACCTCGTAGCTGGCAGGGCTGGAGAAGAGCGGCAGCTCACCGGCGACGCCGTCGAAGTGGACGAGCAGCTCGCCCGTCGTGGCGTTGAGCACCACGCGCTCTGCGATGACTTCGGTCGTGCCATCCCAATCGAAGCGCACCCGATCGTGCGCGCTGTAGTCGCCGAGTTGCTGATAGTTCGTCTGGGCGATGCCGGCCCAGTCGCTGTCTCGACCTTCGAGCGCCACGGGGTCGAGCAGCGCGCGTTCGCCGATTCGGATGGGCTCGTCGCCCTCGGGGCGCCAGACCCACAAGGTGCCGAGGCCCTCCTCGTCGACGTTGGTCAGGTACGCGACTTTGAGCGGCGATGATTCGCCGGTTTCGCTCCGCCCGGAGACGAGCGGGCGCGCCTGCCGCGAGTCGGCTTCGAAAGGCAGCTCCAGCGAGTCGAGCGTCTCGAAGGTGATTGGGTCGAGGCTCACCAGCGTTGGCTTGGGATTATTGCAGGGCTGCGAGAGCACCACCCAGTAGCCTTCGAGACCGGCGGGCGTGAGCCCCGAGCGCTGCAGGCCGCAGGCGCCTGGCAGCACGTCTTCGCTCTCGATGGCCAATGACTGGTGGTCGAGCGTGACGCGGTGCAAGCCGTCGGCGTCTTCGACCAAGAAGGCGGCTCCCAGGGGTACGACACTTCGAGGCGTGTTACCCCACTCCTGGCCCGGCTCGAAGCCTGCGGAGAAGCTCTTTAGCGTGTCGTCCGCCCACAGCAAGATTGCGTCTTGCCAAACGAGCACGCTCTGGAGCTTGGCCGCAATCTCGTGGCTCTCGCCCGACCATGGATCGGCGAAGGTGTAACCCTGCTTGGTAGGGACCAGGTAGCCGTTGTCGTACAGGCGCGCGTAAGGGCGGCCGGCGTCTTCGATGACCAAGTCTTGCACTTGGCAATCGAGCGTCGTAAAGCGCATGCGCCCGCGGCCGCGCTCGTCGATGCTCTCGATGAACGGCAGCAAGCGAAAGGGCGCTGGGAGCGGCTTACCCATCAGCCACGTGCCGGCGTTCGGCGCGACCTGGCAGCCGCTCTTCACGTCCGCGCCGAACAGGTGGAACGTCGGCTCGTCGTCGTCGAGCCGTCGCGCGCCGACGTGGTAGAGCGAGTCTGGATCCAGATCGACGACCACGCGGCTCCACGGACCTTCGACGAGCCGCGTGCCGGCGCCGTCGAAATACCGCTTCTGCGTGGGCAGGGCCGCGCCCGCCGTGTCGGCGAGGCCGCTCGTTGGGTCGCACCCCGAAAGCGCCAATACCAACCCTGCGTACACGCGCCGCATACCGCTGTGCAGTAGCACCTTTCCGCGAGCGGGGCCGAAGCGCGCGCCTTTTCTGCGAGCCTCTAGCGTATGGCCGGCGCTATAAAGGCGGAGGTGCGTAGGAGCTCGCTCGCTTCGGGGCCGCTCGGCTTGGGCCTGGCTGCCGTTTTGGGAGCAAGCTCTGCGCTGGGCCAGCAGCCCGCGCCGCCGCCGCCAGCCACGACCGACGCGGTGCCCACCGTGGTGGAGGTGCGCGGCACAGCCGTGCCGTCGGCAGCCGGCACGCCCTCGTTGTCTCGCGCTCAAGCGCGCGAGCTACCGGGCGCCTTCGGCGATCCGCTGCGCGCCATCGATTCGCTGCCGGGCGTGGTGCCCACCATTTCGGGGCTGCCCGTGTTCTTCATCCGCGGCGCGCCGCCGGCAAGCGTAGGCTACGTGGTCGACGGCGTGGAGGTGCCGCTGCTGTTTCACGCGTTCCTGGGGCCTTCGGTCCTGCACCCCGGCTCGCTCTCGGGCGTGGTGCTGCAATCGGCGCCTGCCGACGTGCGCTACGGCGGCAGCGCGGGCGCGGTGATCGTGGCCGAGCCTTCCGCGCCCAGCCCACGATTTCGCGGTGAGGCCAACGTGCGGCTGTTCGACGCCGGCGCGCTCGTGGAGGCTCCGTTTGCGGGCGGCGCGGGCTCGGCGCTCGTGTCTGGGCGGTATTCCTTCACCGGCCTTCTGTACAGCGCGCTCAGCGCCGAAGATTTCGGCTACTGGGACTATCAGCTGAGGGTGATGCGCAAGGTGTCGCCGCGCGACACGGTCGGGGTTTTTGCGTTTGGCGCCGCCGATCACTACGGCGGCGAAGCGTTGGCCGGCGCCGTCGGCGGTGACACCGGCTTTCATCGCGTCGACTTGCGCTTCATGCACGCGGGAGACGCCGTGTCGGCCACTACCGGGATCACCTTCGGCCGCGATCGCTCGGCCGACTCCAGCGCGTCTCTGGTCGACCGCTCGCTGCGCGCGCGCACTGACGTCACGCTGCGGCTGGGCGCCGGTGTCGAGGCGCGCTTCGGCGGCGACGCGCGCGTGAACGACATCGCCCTCCACGTCGCGCCAGACCGGCTGGACCGCAGCGACCTCTACGAGCTCTTCCCGACTCGCACCGATCACTCGCTCAGTGGCTATTTCGGGCTGCGCTTCCAGCCCAACGAGCGGCTGTCCATCGAGCCCGGCGCGCGCGCCGATCTGTTCGCGTCGCAGGGCGAGCACGCCCTGTCCGTCGATCCGCGCTTGTTCGTCGGCGCGCGCCTGTCGCGCCGCGTGTCCGTGGAGCATCGCTTCGGGCTGGCCAGTCAGAAGCGCAATTTCGTGCCGGGTGTACCGGCGGCCCAGGTAGGCTCGCTCGAAAAGGGGCTCGTGCGGGGCATCCACGGCTCGAGCGCAGTGCGAGTCTCGCTCCCGCTCGAGCTCTCGGCCACCGTCGCGGCCTTCGAGAGCCGCTATCAGAACGTGGTCGATCCGCTCGGCCAGGCGCGCGAATTTCGCATCGACGCCGGCTCTCTGGAGCAGAGCCAAGACCTGGTCGCGCGGGGGGTCGAGCTGCGGCTCGGACGGCCGCTCGCGCGGCGCGTGGGCGGCTTCGTCTCGTACACGCTGTCGTGGGCCACGCGCGCGGCGGGCGCCGAACGCACCTACTCGGGTTACGATCGCCGCCACGTGCTGCAAGGCGCGCTCGCGCTCGAGCTGTGGTGGAAGGTGCGGGGCAGCGCTCGCGCGCTGTATTACTCCGGCTTTCCCGCGCTCGAGATTGGCGACGGCGGCGCGCTGCCGTCGCGCTCGCGACGCGCGCCCGGCTACGTGCGCTTGGACTTTCGCGTCGAACGCCCGTTTCGCATCTCCGAGAGCTTCGAGCTGCAGGTCGTGGCAGAGATGCTCAACGCGACGGCGGCCAAGGAGGCGTTACGCTACGAATGCGGCGGCCGCTGCGAGCTGACCACGGCCGGCCCCATTACGTTGCCGAGCATCGGCGTGGAAGCCAATTTTTAGCCCTGGGCGGGGCTTGCCGCCCGCGGGTCGCGCGGCCAGGATCGCCGCATGCCCGACGCCGTGCAGCCCGAGCGAACGCTGAGCAAAGAGCAGTACGACGGCGTGTTGCCGGGCCTGCGCGCGGCCATGCTCGACGCGCAGAGCCGCCTCCGCGCGGCGGGGTTCTCCGTCGTGGTGCTGATCAACGGGCCCGACGCCAGCGGCAAGAGCGAGACCGTCAACGCGCTGCACGAGTGGTTCGACGCCCGCTTCCTCGTGTCGCAGAGCTACGCGGAGCCTTCGGAAGAAGAGCGCGCGCACCCGCCGTTCTGGCGCTATTGGATGTGGCTGCCGCCCGCTGGCCGCATCGCGGTGTTTTCGGGCTCTTGGTACACGGGGCCCATCTCCGAGCGCGTCGCGGGCACCATCGACGAGCGGCAGCTGTTCGAGCGGACCGCTGCCATCAACGCCTTCGAGCGGACGCTGGCCGAGAGCGGCACGTTGTTCGTCAAGCTGTGGTTCCAGATCGGAAAGAAGGCCCAGCGCCGGCGCCTGAAGGAGCTCGAGGGTGACAAGCTGACTCGCTACCGCGTCACCAAGCAGGATTGGAAGAACCACGAGCGCTACGAGACCGTGCGCAAGGTGAGCGAGCAGGTGCTCGCGCAGACCAGCACGGGTTTTGCCCCCTGGCGCACGATCGACGGCGAGGACGCGCGCTACCGCAACGCCACCGCGGCTCGCGCCATCTTGGACGCGCTCGAGTCGCGGCTGGCGCAACGCCGCGCGCCGCACCAGCCCGAACGGCTGCCGCCGATCGCCGACCCGGAGACTTCACTCGATGGCCTGGATTTGACGCAGGCATTGCCCAAGGCGCAGGCCGAGGCCGAGGTGCTTCGCTTGCAGGCGCGTCTCCACCGGCTGGTGCGCCGCCTGCAGAAGCGGCAGAAGAGCGCCATCTTGGTCTTCGAAGGGCCAGACGCGGCCGGTAAGGGTGGGGCCATCCGTCGCATCACGTGGGCTCTCGACGCGCGCAGCTACCGCCTCGTGCCCATCGCCGCGCCGACCGAAGAGGAGCGCGCTCACCATTATTTGTGGCGGTTCTGGCGCCACTTGCCGCGCCAGGGCCGGCTCACCATCTTCGATCGAAGCTGGTACGGGCGAGTGCTGGTCGAACGCGTGGAGGGGTTCGCGAGCGAGCCCGACTGGCAGCGCGCCTACCAAGAGATCAACGATTTCGAGCAAGAGCTGCGGCAAAGCGGGGTGATTTTGGTCAAGTTCTGGCTGCACATCACCGCCGACGAGCAGCTACGGCGCTTCGAGCAGCGCCGGCACGATCCGACGAAGCGCTACAAGATCACCGCCGAGGACTACCGCAACCGGGAGCAGGCCAATCAGTACGAGGCCGCCGCCGCCGAAATGATCGCGCGCTGTAGCACTGGCGCCGCGCCCTTCACCCTCGTCGAGGCCAACGACAAGCGCTTCGCGCGCGTGAAGGTGCTGCAGACGGTGTGCGAGCGGCTCGAGCAAGAGCTGTGAAGCCGCAGCCGGGGGCGAGCTAGGCCGGCTCGCTGTTCGTCGCCAGGCGCTTGGCGCGCCGCCGCTGAAGCGTCTCCAAGAGCGCCGGTAGCCACAGCACCGTCGCGGCGATGCACGTGAGCTCACCCACGGCCGCGCTCAGCCCGAAGCTGTGGATGCCTTTGTTGATCGAGAACAGCAGCGCAAAGTATCCGATCGACGTGGTGAGCGAGCACAGCATGAGCGCGCCGCCCGTCGCGCGCACCACGTGCGGCAGCTTGCTCGGCCCCTCGAAGCGGTAGCGCTGCATCATGTTGTGCGCGTACTCGGCGCCGATGCCGATGGTGATCGGAATCGCCACGAAATTCAGGAAATTCAGGTGGATTTTCTTCAAGAACATGAAGGCGATCAGCGTCGCGATGCCGACCAGCCAGGGCACGAATACGCCCAAGGCCAAGCGGTTGCCGCGAAACGCCAGCAAAATGACCAAGATGGTGCCCAGGGCGGAGGCGAAGATGGCGCGCGGCGCGTCTTCACCCACGGCGTAAATCATGTCGGCGAAGATCACGGCCCGACCGGAGCCGTGGATGACCTCGCCGCTCGGCAGGGTGACGCGCCGGAAGCTGTCGGCCCAGCGCATCAGGTACTTGGCGTCCCAGGTGCTGAAGCCGCGCGCGGGGGCGATGAAGACGATGCGGCCGCGCGTGCCGTCGCGCTCGGTGAAGTTACGGGCGACCAGCTCCGGCAAGTCGGCGATCTCGATCGGGCGTAGCTCGCCCTTGGGCATGTGCTTCTCGATCTTTGCCCAATCTTCGTCGCTGATGATGCCGCGCTTGCGGCCGCGTTCGATGCGGTCGCGCATCTCTTCGATCAGCGGCAGCTTGGCGCTCTGCTCGCTCGGCAAGAGCGAGAAGATGCTCACCGTCTTCTCGAACGGCTGCAGGTCTTTGGGCGCGGCTTTGCGCCGCCGCTCCAGCTCGGCCTCGAGCGGCTGCACCTGGTCGACCCGATCGGTCACGATGGCGATGCCGTCTTGACCGATGCGGCCTACGACGTCGTCGACGTCGTGGGTGAGGCGCTTGGCGGCGGTAGGGTTCGCCGAGTCGTCGTTGCCGACGTTGCGCATGTTGTATTCCATCGGATCGCCGTGGAAATACAGGAAGGAGAGGACGATGGCGGCGACGCCGAAGACGGCGCCCAAGCTGGCCACCAGCCGCGGCGCGCCCAGACCGAGCCGCTCGAACAGCACGCCGAAGTATTGGCCAACGTTGATGGACGACTTGCCTTCACGGTAGGCCGGCCACACGCGCTCGCTAGCCGACAGCAGCGCGGGCGTGAACACGTAGGTCGTCAGCCAGCACAAGAGCATGCCGTAGCCGCCGATGATGCCGAAGTGCTTGAAGCCTCGAAAGTCGGTGACGACGAGAGAGCCGTACGCCAACGCGCCGGTGGCCGCCGACGCCAAGGTCGGGATCCAAGTGTCGCGGTGGGCGAGCCGAATGGCCTCGGCGACGCCGTGGCCTTGGTCGCGGCGCGCCTCCACGTAGCGCGCCATGTACACGATGCCGTAGTTGATGCCGTTGCCGGCCACGATGCTGACCAAAAATCCGGTCGAAGCGTTCAAAAATCCGATCGTGAAATAGGTGATGCCGAAGGTCCACAGCAGGCCCACGAGCAGCGCTCCGCCCATGGTCAGCACCACGCGCAGGCGTAGAAAATACAGGAACACGATCAGCATCACGCCGCCGACGCCCACCGCGCCGACGTGCACCAAGTCACCGGTGATGCGGTCGTACTCTTCCGCGCCCGTGACCACGTCGCCCGTGTATTGAGCGATCATGCTCGGCTCGAAGCGCTTGGGGTCCACGCTCGCGACCGCGGCCTCTACTCGGCGCCGTAGCTCGGCGAGCTTCACCTTGCCGGCGGCGGGCGTGCGCACCAAAATGGCCGCGTACGAGCCCTCGCGGTTCTCGTAGTAGCCATTCGGAAAGGTCGGGCCCTTGGCGGGTGGGGCCGGCTTGTGGGCTTCGAGCTCTGTCTGAAGGCTCTCGGCGGTGATGGGCGGCGGTTCGTCCTCGTCGTCGAGCAGCGAGCCTTGCTGCTTGCTGACCTCCCAGTCGTAGCGCTCGACGATGCGGTCGCGCGCTCTCTGCAGGTCGGGCAGGCTGGCGTAAAACAGCGCGTTCTCGTCGAAGAAGCGCCGCGCGTCTTTCACGCCGTAGTCGACGGCGCCGACCCATTCTTTGCCCAGGCCGTAAAGCGCCGGCACGAGCGCGTCGACGCAAGCTTCCAGCTCGCGTTGCTTGCCGGGCTGAGACGTACGCACGATGATGCTGAGGGTGGCGGCGCCGGCCAAGCGCTTGCTCACGCGGCGCATCTCGATGACGCTCTCTTTGCTGTCGGGCAGCAGCTCCGAGAGGTCCGGCTTGAACTCGAGGTGCCTCGCGAACCAAGCCGCCGGCAAGAGTGAGATGGCCGCGATCACGACCAGCAGCCAAGGCCGCCGGTTTTGTAGGGCTGACAAGGCCGCCAGCCAGCCGGGCAGCAGGCGCTCGGGATCGGACTCGGCGGGCGGCGTCTCGGGGGCGGCCATGCGTGCCTGCCTGTTATCACAAAGCCAACGAAAGCCCCGCGCTCAGCCCGACCCACAGGTAAGGAAGGTGACCCACCGTGCCCTGGGGCAGCTGAGAAAGTGCTGGCGCAAAGGGAAACACGCTGGCGTAGGCCCCGAAAAAAGGGCTGACCAGGCTCTGCTCCGACCAGCAGGCGTGGAGCCCGAAGCGTCCGCCAGCGGCGAAGCCGGTGTCGTGCTCGGGGCGACGCGCCGATAGGCCCGTGACCTCGGCGCGCGTCACCAACAGGCTGGCGTCGATGCTCGTGGCGAGCGGCTCGCGCCCCAGCCTCCAGCGCAGGCCCAGGGCAACGTCCAGCCGCTCGACCTCGGCGCGGCCTGCCACGGGGCCCGTGAAGCGCAGCTCGCGGCTCGGCGCGTAGCCGGTCGACAAAGTGAGGCGCAGGTTGCCTGCGCCGAGCGCGACCCCCAGCGCGCCGCCAAACAAAGCGACGCGCGCGCTATCCGAAATCGGAGTGCTCACGTCGGCGCGAGCCGCCAACTCGATGCGCACGTGGCGAGCTCGGGCGGGCGATGGTGCGCGTGACGGTGAGGGCGAGGGCGAGGGCGAGGATAGCGGGAGCGCTCGGGGCGGAGCGGGCGCCGCGGGCTCGCTCTCGGGCTCGGGCAAGCCAATCTCCGGCGGCATCAACGAAACCACCACCAACACGGAGACGAAGTGAGCGCGGCGCCCGCAGTCGCGAGCCGCGTCGTGATAGACGCGCACCGTCGTCTTGCCGTCGCGCGTGATCGCGATGGCGACGCTGTCGCCGCGATCGCTCACCAGGACCCGAGCGTCGTTGGGCACGGCACGGCGCTGCTCCAGCGTCGTGAGCTCCCGCACCTCGGCCTGCACCGTCTCGGGGCCCGGGCAGTCCGAGTCGCTCTGAATCGGTAGGGCTTCCACTCTGCGTCCTGGCTTACCCTAAAACGACCGGCCCAAGCGCGGCCCGTAGAGCCGTGCCATACTGCCGGGCCCTCGATATTCCCGCCCGTTGTAAGCATTTTCGCGGCGGCGCACTTTTTTCGGTAAGGCGAAGATGTCGGCCCCCCTGGATCAGAGCAGGAACGTGCTGGTCAATGAGCTCCGGGCCGAGGTGGCGCCGGTGGAGGCGGCCCCTCGGCGGGGGTCAGCTCCATCGGGTCTGTCGTTCGAGAGCCTCTACGAGCAGCGCTTCGAGGATGTCTCTCGCTGGGTGCGGGCGCTTGGAGCAGGCGAAGCCGACCGTGACGACCTGGTGCAAGAAATATTTTTGGTCGTGCATCGGCGCTTGGCAGATTTCGACGGGCAGAACGTGGCAGGTTGGCTTTACCAAATCGCGCGGCGCAAAGTGCGCGACCACCGTCGCTTGCTCTGGGTGAAGCATCTCTTCGGTACCAGCAACGTGCCGCTGGTCGACGCCATGCTCACCACTCAGCAAAGCCCGCTCGACGAGCTGGAGACGCAGCAGAAGCGGCAGCTGCTCGCCCAGCTACTGGAGAAGCTGAACGAAGACCAGCGAGCGGCGTTCGTACTGTTCGAAATCGAGGGCAGCAGCGGCGAAGAAATCGCCGCCCTCACCGGGGTGCCCGTCAACACCGTGTGGGCGCGCATTCACAAAGCTCGAAAGAAGCTGCAAGACCAAGCCCAGCGCTTCGAGCGGCGATACGTCAGAGGGAAAAACTCATGAAGCGCCTGCTGGAACACGCAGAGCCGTCGCTGGGCGCGCTCACCACCCTCGTGGCCAGCGCCGAGCGGTATCAGCCGAGCCCATTCGGCAAGCGTCACGTCCGGTCGCGCTTGCTGCGCGCGCTCGAGGCGGGCCGCGCGGCGCCGCGCCGCGTGCTGCGGCCGGCGCTCTTGGCGTTTTCGGGCCTTTTGGTGGCCGCTTCGGCCGCGGCCGCGGGCTACACGCTGCTTGCGGCGTCGAAGAAGGCGGAGCCGCTGGCGCCGCTCGTAGCCGCACCACCACCCCCCGGCGAAGCGCGGGCCAACGCGCCGGCACAGCCGATACAGCCGGTAGACGCGCAGCCGGTAGACGCGCAGCCGGTAGACGCGCCGGGCGTCGCGCCGCCCGCACTATCGCCCCCCGCCGACCCGCCAACGGTCGAGCCGCCCAGCGTCAAGCGCGCCGACAAGCCGCGCGCCGGTGAAGATCCTTCGCGGGTGGCCGAAGCGGTGCGCGCTCTGCGCAAGCAGGGTGACGCCGCGCGCGCGCAGGTTTTGCTCGATCAGTATTTGAAGAGCAACCCGCGCGGCGCGCTGGCCGAAGACGCGCTGGCGCTGTCGATTGAAGCGGCCGCGGCTCGCAAAGATCCACGCGCCGGCGACTACGCGCGCCGCTACTTGGCGCGCTATCCCGACGGTCGCTTTCGCGCTCTGGCCGAGCGCGTGCTGTCACGCTGAGCGCGGCGCGTGCACCCTGCTAGAACAGCTCGATCGCGTCCAGCTCCAAGAAGCCTGGATCGGTCGTGCCTTCGGCGAGAAAACCGTTATACGCCTCGCGGCCGTTGCACATGGGGTGAAAGGCCAACGCGTCTACGCGCTGGCGAATGTTCGGCAGTTGGTCGCCGGTAGCGCGCGCCCATGCGGGTAATGTCGCCTTCTCGAACCGCAGCTCGACGGGGAGCGGCTCGTTGCTGACCGGCACTTCCCAGCCGAATTTGATGCCCTCGAGGCTCGCTTCGTACAGCGTGCTATCCAAGTCCACTCGGACCGTGCGCGGCACATCGGTGCGCAGCGTCAAGCGGATACCGGAGAACTGAGAGAGGTCGACGGGGCGCCCCTGGAAGGGCAGGGCGAGGTTGGTCCACTGACCCCACGGAATTTCGCCCTCGTTCCTGTACTCGAAGGAGAGCAAAATCGAGCGGTTGCCTTCCAGCGCGGCGGGCTCGGCGGAGGCGCCGCCCGCGACCGACATGCTGGTCGTGGTGGCCGAGTTGCTGAACGACGGCAGTAGCGAGATCAAGGTTTCGTCGATGGTCTCGAAGTCGTTCACGGCGCTCACCGAAAGGTCCAGCGCCGCCGGAGTGACGCCCTTTCTTCGTGCGCGAGCGCGGGCGTGGAGCAGCGGAATGTTGTGCTTCAACATCGCGATCTCCGACCGCCAGCGCTCCATCGTCGGTCCGCCCGGCTCCGCCGCAACGGCGTCGGCAATGAACGCCGCGTGGCGGTCGATCGCGGCTCGCGCCTCGCTCTCGGAGAACGGCCCCGCGAGCAAATCGTCCAAAGCGCGATCGTAGTCGTCGAGATCTTGAGCGAGGCCGCTGAAGAACGCATCACAGCCGGGCGCCATGATCGCCGCGTCGTCCGAGACCTTGTAGCGCGCGTCGCAATCGGCCGGGGTTACCAGCCATGGCGGCGCGTTGTCGTAGCTCGTCTGCGGCCACATGGTCGCGTCCAAGTCCCAAGGAATGAGCTGAAATCGAGTCTGGGCTTCGTTCAGGTAGAAGTAATAGTTGTGGTTTCCGCACGCCGTGGGATGGTCGAGATCGCAATAAATAGCGGTGGCGCCGTCGATGTTCGCGATGGCGTCGTCGACGGCCATGTAGCGAGCCAGGTGCTCGAGATCCATCCAGCGCCCGAGCGTCTCGCGCCGTTGCGCGGCGTCGGGCGCCGCCTGCAGCTCGCCCCCAAAGGCGGCAAATGCCTCGTTCGTGGCCGTGTCCTCGTTCGTGGCCAGAGCCTCCGCGTAGTCTTCTGGCTCGCTGCTGCGCGGCCAGATCTCTTTGTAGAGGTTGCCGTCGCCCTGACCTTCGAAACGATCTTTGGTGAAGCGGCCGTCCACCTCCTCCACCATCGAAAATAGCCCCACCGAGACGCCGTTCACTTGAGCAATGGCCCAGCTGCTGCGCGGCGCGTCGATCCCGACCTCTCGGAATAGATCGTAGGTGAGCTTCTCGTGCAAAAGCGAGGGATCGTGCATCATGGCGTGCAGGTTCAGGCGCTTCAGCCCGTAGAAGCGCTGCTCCGGCACGTACTCGTCGAACTTCACCTTCATGCTCAGCTTGCGGCAAACCAGGTTGCCGTCCGCGTCGAAGCAGTTCTTCAACGTGCCGATGCTGCCCTTGAAACGCAGCCCAACCTGACCCACCAGCTGGCCTCGAAAGCGCAGCTCCGCCGGTTCGTACTCCTCGTCGACGGCGTGAGCCTGCAGGTATTGCCAGCGGTCCGGCGGCAGCGAAAGCTCGAACGTCGGTAGCGTCTCGGCCCCGAACAGCTCGGCCGCGTCGAGCGACCCATAATCGACAGCCGCGCCGCCCCCCGCCCCCGCGCTTGCCCCTTCGCCCCCCGCCCCCGGCGAATCTCCCGAAGATCTGGAGCTCCCGCAGGCCACCAGAGCCAACGCAAGGAGGGGGAGCAGGCTCTGGCGCGCGCGAAGAAAGTGGTTCACGTGACGAAATGTGGCAACCGCCCCGAATCGATCACGCCGAATGCCTGGCAGGTCGAATTTACCCAGGCCGGCCAGCCCGCATCCCGGCCCTGTCGCCGCCGCGCTGCCTCTTCGCGTCTGAAAAGTCAGTTCGACACCGAACTGACTCTTCAGCGCGGAACCCCTCTTCGCTTCTAAAAAGTCAGTTCGACACCGAACTGACTCTTCAGCGCGGAACCCCTCTTCGCGTCTGAAAAGTCAGTTCGACACCGAACTGACTTTTCAGCGCGGAACCCCCCTTCGCTTCTAAAAAGTCAGTTCGACACCGAACTGACTCTTCAGCGCGGAACCCCCTTTCGCTTCTGAAAAGTGAGTTCGCCACCGAACTGACTTTTCAGCGCCGAAGGGCCTGCTCCGGTCGGCAAAATCAGCTCGGCCTCGCTGGAGGGCAGTGCGACCTTGCGAGCTTCCTGTGGAAATCTCGAGGCCCACGACGCTGAGTGCCGAACAATGCCGGCGCGCGCACAGGGCTGCCAAATCGCAGCCTCACTCGCAGAAGCTTTCGTAGGCGGCTCCAGGCAACTCTGAACGAGCGACATTTTTGCCGTCGTTCCGTCGAGCGTCGTTCCGTCGAGCGTCGCTCCGTCGAGCGTCGTTCCGTCGAGCGTCGCTCCGTCGAGCGTCGTTCCGTCGAGTGGTCGAGTAGCTGGATTGTGAAAGGGGCGCGGCACGAGTGAGGGGACCGAGACGGCCTGGAGCGGTCGCGCAGCGGGACCTGGAGACGGCCCGGAAGCTTCTGCAAGCGAGCTGCTGCGCGGCAGCCCCTCGCGCTATCCCTGACAACTGTATGTCAGGGATGTGTCGGTAATGGCCGGCGATTTCTGGCGCTGTTTTAGGTCACTCCCGGGCGCTGGGCGCTGGTGCTAGGCCATGCACCACCGATGCCCAAAGCCGCACCGCCGCCCGAGCCTGATGCGATCGTAATCCGCGGAGCTCGCGAGCATAACTTGAAGAACGTGACGGTACGCATTCCCAAGCACAGCTTGGTGGTGTTGACGGGCGTCTCGGGCAGCGGAAAGTCTTCGCTGGCGTTCGACACTTTGTACGCCGAAGGCCAGCGTCGCTACGTCGAGAGCTTGTCCAGCTACGCGCGGCAGTTCTTGGGCCAGATGGAGAAGCCCAAGTACGACACCATCCGCGGGTTGTCTCCGACCATATCGATCGAGCAGAAGACGGCGTCGAGCAACCCGCGCAGCACCGTTGGCACCGTGACCGAGGTGCACGACTACTTGCGCGTGCTGTACGCCAGTATTGGCGTGCAACATTGCCCGAAGTGCGGAGTGAAGGCCGCGGGCCAGAGCGCCGAAGCCATCGTGCGCGCGCTGCTGGCTCTGCCCAAAGGCGAGAACGTCACGGTGCTGGCGCCGCTGGCTCGGCAGCGCAAAGGCGAGCACAAAGATATTCTCGAGAGCGCGCAGAGCAAGGGTTTCTCGCGGCTGCGCGTCGACGGGCGCGTGGTTCGGCTCGGGCAAGAGCAGGTCACGCTCGACAAGAAATCGAAGCACGACATCGACATCGTGGTCGATCGCATCAAGATCGAGCCCGAAGCGCGCGCGCGCCTGACCGACTCGGTCGAGACGGCGCTGCGCGAGGGCGGCGGCAAGCTCTCCGTGTTGCACGGCAAGGACGAAGAGACGCCGTTCAGCGAAAAATGCGCCTGCCCGAAATGCGGCATGTCGTTCCAAGAGCTGTCGCCGCTGGCGTTTTCGTTCAACTCGCCGATCGGCTTTTGCCAAGATTGCAACGGCTTGGGCTCGCGCCCGGAGATGGATCCGGAGCTGGTGGTGCCGAACCCGGAGCTGTCGCTCAAGGAAGGCGCCGTCACGCCTTGGGCTGCGGCCGTCGCGCGCGGCGAGGGCTGGACCGCTTCGGAGGTCGACTACGTCGTCAAGCTGCTGAAGATCAAGCTGACTACGCCGTGGAACAAGCTGACGGAGGCGCAGCGCAAGGGCGTGCTCTGGGGCTCCACGGCCAAGGGTTACGAGTGGGAAGGGTTGTGTAACCAGCTGATGCGGCGCATGCGCGCCACCGCCAGCGAGGACATGAAGCAGTGGTACATGCGCTACTTTTCGAGCAAACCCTGTCCGGTTTGCAAGGGCCACCGCCTGAAGGCCGAGAGCCGCGCCGTGAAGATTGCCGGCACCAGCCTCACCGAGCTATCGGAGAAGCGCATCGAAGAAGCGGTGCGCTGGGTCGACGAGGTCGAGCTGAAGGGCGCCGATGTCGAGATCGCCCTCGAGCTGCGCAAAGAGATCCGCTCGCGCTTGGGCTTCTTGCTCAACGTGGGGCTCGGCTATTTGACGCTGGATCGCGCGGCCGCCACCCTCTCCGGAGGCGAGAGCCAACGCATCCGCTTGGCCTCGCAGATTGGCTCGGAGCTGACGGGCGTCGTCTACATTTTGGACGAGCCGTCCATCGGGCTGCATCAACGTGACAATGGCCGGCTGTTGGCGACGCTGGAGGCGCTGCGGGATTTGGGCAACTCGGTCGTGGTCGTCGAGCACGACGAAGAGACGATGGCCAAGGCCGACTATTTGATCGACTTTGGCCCTGGCGCAGGCGAGCTGGGCGGCCAAGTCGTGGCCGAGGGCACGCCCGAGCAGGTGATGCGCGTCAAAGAGTCGCTGACCGGCCAGTACCTCTCGGGCAGGAAGAAGATCGAGCTGCCCGCCGAGCGCCGCAAAGGCAACGGCAAGTTCATCGAAGTGAAGGGCGCCACGGAGCACAACCTGCGCAACCTGGACGTGAAGTTTCCGCTCGGCGCGCTGGTGGCGGTCACGGGCGTCAGCGGGGCCGGCAAATCGACGCTGGTCAACGGCATTTTGCACCCCGCGCTCTCGCGCAAGTTGCACGACGCCCGCGTCGCCATTGGCGAGCACAAAGCTCTCTTGGGCACCGAGCACGTCGACAAGGTCATTGCCATCGACCAGCGGCCCATCGGGCGCACGCCCCGCTCCAACCCGGCGACCTACACCAAAGTGTTCGACGCCATCCGCGAGCTGTACGCCAGCACGCCCGAAGCGCGCGCCTTCGGCTACGACGCCGGGCGCTTCTCGTTCAACGTGAAGGGCGGGCGCTGCGAGGCTTGCGCGGGAGACGGCTTGCGTCAGGTCGAGATGCACTTCTTGCCGGACGTGTACGTCACTTGCGAAGAGTGCCGCGGGCGGCGCTTCAACGATGCCACCCTGCGCGTCACCTACAAGGGTAAGAGTATTGCCGATACGCTCGAGATGAGCGTGCGCGAAGGGCTCGAGATCTTCTCGGTCCACAATTTGATCACCCGCGGGCTTTCCACCCTGTTCGACGTGGGGCTCGGCTACGTGAAAATTGGCCAGCCTTCGCCAACCCTCTCGGGTGGTGAGGCGCAGCGCATCAAGTTGGCGCGCGAGCTGTCTCGGGTCGGCACGGGCCGGACCATCTACATCTTGGACGAGCCGACAACGGGGCTGCATTTCGCCGACGTCGAAAAGTTGCTGCTCGTGCTGTCCCGCTTGGTCGAAGCTGGCAATACGGTGGTGGTCATCGAGCACAACCTGGACGTCATTGCGCACGCCGACTGGGTGATCGACCTGGGGCCGGAGGGCGGAGCCGGCGGCGGGCAGCTGATAGCCGAGGGCACGCCCGAGCAGCTGGCTCGGGCCACCAACAGCCATACCGGCCGGTACTTGAAAGAGAAGCTGGCGCAGTTGGGCGGCGGCATTGCCGGCGCGAAAGCCTCGGGTGCCTCGACGCAGCCTGCTGGCCGCGCCAAGCCGAAAGCTCGCGTGGCCCGCGTGGCGGAGGCAGGCTGAAATGGGCGCCTGGCTCGCTGTTTCTAGTGTCAGCGGTTTCCTTGCCGTGGCTCTCGGCGCGTTCGGAGCGCACGGACTGCAAACTCGGTTGGCAGACGTGGCCGACGGCGCGAAGCGGCTGGCGTGGTGGCAGACCGCCGCCCACTACCAGTTGATGCACGCGCTCGCGCTCGGGCTCGTCGCCCTCTTGATCGCGCGCGCGCCAGAGGCCCGTTTCGCCGGTTTTGGCTTCGTGCTCGGGTCCCTGCTCTTTTGCGGGAGCTTGTACGCGATGGCGCTCGGTGGCCCGCGCTGGCTCGGAGCCGTTACTCCGCTGGGTGGTCTGGGGTTTCTGGCAGGGTGGGCGGTGCTGGCGTGGTGTGGTGTGTCGCTTCGTAACGGTTGAGGAGGGGAAGCGTCGCGTCGACCGGAGAGCACGCCCGGTTGCCAGCAACGCTGCCTTCGCGGCGGTGGGTTGACCGCCTTGCTCGCGGTGCTCGCGGCGCTCGCCGGCGCGCGCGCCTAGCTCACGCATGGCGCATTCCGAGCTAGCGCCGAGCGCATTTCCAACTACACTCTGAGCGGGTTAGGTGTTTGGAGGTTCTGTGTGATGCAGCGCAGCCTTTGGCAGTCCAAGACATTTCAGCGCGTGTTTCGCGTGAGTTTTTGCGCGCTTTGGCTCGGTGTCGCTTGCGGCGGCATTCCAGAGATTGCCAACAACGAAGGCGGCCTCAAGGGCTCGGCCGGTTTGGGCGAAGCCTGCAAGGGCAACGCCGACTGTGAAGAGTCGTTGGTGTGCGGGCCGTCAGGCGTCTGCGCGGCCGCCGACGAGCCCAGCTGCGAAGACGAAGGCAACTGCCCTCCGGGTCCGGACGACGATCCCATCGTCATCGGCATCGGCGGCGCCAACGGCAACGGCGCCGGGGGCGATGGCGCCGGGGGAGCGTCCGCCTGTATCGACGTCGACGTCGATTTCACCCCGCAAATCCCCACCGTACTCTTGCTCATCGATCGCTCGGGCTCGATGAACGCCGGAGGCAAGTTCGGCGACGCCGTCAAGGCCGCCGTCGACGACGGTACCTACGCGCTGGGCGACTGCCCCGAGCACAACGACTGGCGTTGGAACGTCGTCCGAGACGTGCTGATGAACCCCGACAAGGGCATCGTCAAGCCGCTGGAGCACGACGTGCGCTTCGGCCTTTCGCTCTATTCATCGAACAATGGCCAGGTAAAAGCCGGCAAACGCGACGAAATCGACGACACCAAGATGTGTCCGGTCCTCCTAGAGGTGCCCATCGCGCTCGACAATCACCAGCCCATGCTGGACCAGTTCAAGTGCGACGACATTGCCGACGACACACCGACCGGTGAGTCGCTGGTGGCTGCGGCCGCCACCTTGAAGGCCTTCGACGAGCCGGGCCCCAAGGTCATCGTGCTGGCCACCGATGGCGAGCCCGACAACTGCGAGTGCCCCGACACCGGCAACACCGTGCCCGCCAAGTGCAACGAGCCAGGGGTGCCCGAGCAGATCCAGGCCGAGGTCGTCGCCATCGCGAAGGAAATCCGCGCTAGCGACATCACCGTGCACGTCATCAACGTGAGCACGCCGTCCGAAGCTTCTCTACAGCAACATTTGGCGGAGGTGGCCGAAGCTGGCGGCGGCAATGTGTACCCGGGCTTCAGCCCCGGGGCCCTCAGCACCGCCTTCGACGACATCATCAACGGCGTTCGCTCCTGCGTCATCGATTTGAGCGGCGAGATCGCCAAAGGCAAAGAGTCGACCGGCGTCATCACGCTCGACGGGGAGACGCTGGAGCTGAACGGCGACGACGGCTGGCAGGTCAACTCGCCCAGTCAAATCGAGCTGTTGGGCGCCGCGTGCGACACCATCAAGAGCGGCGACCACGACCTATCCATCAAGTTCCCGTGCGAGTCGTTCGACCCGGTCGTTCACTGAGGGGTCTGCGTGAGCGGCAGCAGTGGGTGACGTGTGGCTCACGGATAGAAATTCTGGACGACCCAAAGTTGCCCGTTCGGTAGCGTGGTGATGCCACACGCCACAGCCCCCGGAGCGCGCGCACGCTAGCGGCGCCGGTCCAGGTGAGCGGCGCGGAGGAGCTTCTCTTCCTGCCCGAGCTCGCCGATGACTTCCAGCGTTCGATCGGCGATGCGCTGCTCGGCGCGGGCGCTCGGCGGCTCGTCGAGCAAGCTGCCAAAATCGATGGGCTCGCCGAACACCACGAAGATATCTTGCCCCGAGCCGTCGAAATTGCTCTCGATTTGCCTAGGAAAATCGTTGATGAGCCCGTTGATGAACACTGGAATCACCGGCACCCGCGCGCCCTGAATGATGCGCCCGACCCCGCGCTGCGCGGGCAAGAACGTGTAGGGGTCGTCGTCTTTCTTGCGCGTGCCTTCCGGGTGGATGCCGCAGAACATGCCGCCCCGCCGGAGCAGCCACGACAGCTCGTCGAGCGACGTGGGGTTCAAGATCAGCTTCTTTCGCTCGCGAAAGAGCGGCGGGTACATGGCAAAGAAGCTCATGGCCCCGTTCACCAGTAACCCGAGCGGGTTATCGTAGAAGAACGTGGAGCGCACCGGAAACACGATGCGGTGCTGCAGCCCCCGCCGCACCAGGTCGCCGAAGATCACGTACAGGTCGAAGAAGCTGCGGTGGTTCGAGACCAGGATGTAACTCTGGCGTTGCTCCAGCACCGGCAGCCGCTCCAAGCCGTGCATGTGGCGCAGGTTCTTGGTGCAGTGGTGGATCCAGGGCGAGCCGACGTGCTGTTGGAGCTTGCGGATGGCGCCGTCGACCAGGCCGCGCTGAAACGTGCCGCGCACGAAGCGGATGATGGCGCGCTCCGACAAGGAGAGTCGTGCGCGGCCGCTTTCGGCCAGATCTGGACGTTCGAGAAGGTCGGTTGTCACCAGCTGCCTCAGAAAGAGCCGGCGAGAGGAGCGCCGAATTTTCCGGGGCCGAAGCTACACGACAAGCGCGCGCGACGCGACGGCGGCGACGGTAGGCCCCCGTATTCGTTGGAATTTTCGCCGGTCAGCAGCTCCGCGGCCGCGTGGCGGTCTCGAGCCAGCGCCGCAGCGGTCCGCTCAGGTATCGAAGCGGTACTCGGTCTCGGCGCACGACGGCCGTGCGCCGAAGACCGCCTGAAAGCGGCCCAGCCGTTCGTAGGGCGCCGTGGACATGACCTTTCGGAAATTCAAGTGAGCGAGCAGGCAAAACAGCGTGACCTCGAGGTAGCTGAGGTCACGCTCGTGGGGGAGAGCCGCCAGCGCCGCTTCGACGTGAGTGTCGAGCCACGCGAGCGAGCCGGCCAGGCTCCGCGTCATCTTTTCCGCGTGGAACGCCGTTGACGCCTGCTCCACCGCGCCGCTCATGATCAGCCCGACTTCCGTCGACATGGCCTGGAGGATGAGCTCTTGGGTGTTGGCGAGCAGGGGACCTTCGAGCATCTCCGGCCAAACGATGCGCGGCTGGCGCGTCGAGACGCGAGCCAGCTCTCGGCACACGTTGAGCGCGCCGAACCAAGTCGACTCGGGAGTGCGCAAGCTTGGCACCTTGAGAGCGGGGTTGTCGCCGTAGTCCGTCGTCTGGAGCGATTTCAAATCGCGCACCACCTCGAGAGCGCACGGTATGCCCAGCTCCGCCGCGAAGATCCTCGTTACTCGCGTGAATGTAGAGCTCGAGCGGCCAATGATCGTGAAGGCTGTCGTGGTCACGGCTGGTGTGTAGGTTGAGTGGTGGGCGATCGCCAGCGCCCCGCGGTAGTAAGGCGTTGAGCTCGCCGATGGCGGACGCGGGACGGCGCCGGTAGGGGATTCTGCGTCGGTGCCTGCGTGCCGGAGCGACCGCCGTCGGACCCGCGCCCGCCCGTCTCGCCTCTCCGATCGGGGTTACACTTGTAAGGAAATTTCCCTAATGATTTCGCGGCGGCCAGCGCGCGTTCTGACACTCGTAAGGATTCCGGGCAGGGGAGACGGAATGGTTACGCATAGGAGCATTGGGTTTTCGGCAACGCCGCCCGCGAAATCATTCGGGAAATTTCCTTACACCGGTGATGTCGATTCGCGCGGACGAACGGTGTCTCGGAAGCGCGCGCGAGCAGGGTGGCTTCCTCCCATGTGCTCACGTTTCGCGTCGTTCGCGATTATGCCGAGCTGGGGCGAGCGTGGCTCACGCTTCGTCGAACACGATGTCGACGTAGCCGGGCGGGGGCAAGTGCGGGCTGACCGCGTTGAACACGTGCTTGGCCAGGTGTTGGTGATCGACCTTGCCGGGCTTGGCCCTGAGCTTGATGGTGGGATGCGGCTCGAGATCTCGCTCGGGGTTGAAGGTGCGGAGCAAGTCGTAGCCGGAGAGCTCTGGTAGCTCGGCCAGGCAACGGTCGAGCGCGGCCGTTAGCGCGATGGGTGGGGCCGCGCCCGGCTCGGCGACGAGCGTGCGATCGTGGTCGTCGGGAATGGCGGCAACGTAGCCCACGAGCGGAATGGCTTGACCCGTAACGAGCTGCCGGACCTCCGCGGTGGTGAGCACCAGCTCCGAATCGGCGCCGGCGTCGATCACCACGCCGTGCACGTTCTCGTCCAAGGTGCCGCTCGCCATTTCGAGGGCGACGCCGCCCGGCACCGAGCAGAACTCCAGCTCGCCATCGCCGGTACGCCAGCCGAGCTGCGCCGCAACGGCGTCGAGCAAGGGCGGGCTGGTGAACAGCGCCGCGAACTGCGGGCCCTGCGGGGTGGGCAAGAAGTGAGGCAGCAAACGCAGCTCGCCCTCGATCTTGGTGCGAAGGCCCTTGGTGGCGCCGGCCAAGGGCTCTGCGAGCGGGATCAAAAGGTCACCCTGCTCCAGCGCTTCGAGCAGCGCGGCCACGTCGCGGCGAAAGCCCCGCCGCGCGAGCTTCACCTTTTCGACCAGGTCCGGGCCGCCGCCTGAACCACTATCTTGCCCAATAACCTGCATGGAACGCGGGCCGTGCGTATCACGGTCGGCCCGCCCGCGCACGCGCTGGCCGCGCTTCCTCCGTGATAGTCTGCGAAGCCCCGATGGTTCCTCGCGTGCTCCGCAGCTTCTACCCCGAGATCCAGCCCTATCGGACCGGCTACCTTCAGGTTTCGCAGGTCCACTCGCTCTACTTCGAGGAGTCCGGAAACCCGGAGGGCAAGCCCGTCGTGTTCTTGCACGGCGGCCCCGGCGGCGGCACGAGCGCCAAGCAACGTCGCTTTTTCGACCCCGCGCGCTACCGCATCGTGCTCTTCGATCAGCGCGGTTGTGGCAAGAGCCGCCCTCACGCTTCGCTGGAAGACAACACCACCTGGCACTTGGTGGCGGACATCGAGCAGCTGCGCCGTCACTTGAACATCGAACGCTGGCAGGTGTTCGGCGGCTCTTGGGGTAGCTCGCTCGCGCTAGCCTACGCCGAGACGCACCCCGACCGCGTGAGCGAGCTGGTGCTGCGCGGCATCTTCTTGCTGCGCCGTTGGGAGCTGGAATGGTTTTATCAGCAAGGCACGGGCGTGTTGTTCCCCGAGGCGTTCGAGCCCTTCGTCAATCTCATCCCGGAAGCCGAGCGCGGCGACTTGATTGGCGCATTCCACCGGCGGCTCACCAGCGAAAGCCCGGTCGAGCGGCAAGAGGCCGCGCGCATCTGGAGCGTGTGGGAAGCCAGTACTAGTCACCTGCTGCAAGATCGCGACTACATTCGCAGCGCCGCCGGCGACGAGTTCAGCTTGGCCTTCGCCCGTATCGAAGCGCACTACTTCGTGAATGGCGGCTTCCTGCGGAACGAGCAGCAGCTGCTGGAAGATGTCGGCAAGATCGCCCATCTGCCCTGCGTGATCGTGCAGGGGCGCTATGACGTCGTTTGCCCGGTGAAGAGCGCGTGGGAGCTCTCGCGGGCCTATCCCGGCGCCGATTTACGCGTCGTGCCGGACGCGGGCCACTCCGCCTTCGAGCCAGGCATCGTGCACGAGCTGATCAGCGCGACCGATCGCTTCGCCGCTGGAAGACCGAGTAAATGAGCGTCGCGGGCGCATTCTTCACGGTTCGGAAGCTGCTCTCGCCCCGGGCGCGGCGCTCGTGGGTCGGCCGCACGCGCGCTCACATCGAGCTGCGCGACCTGTCGCAGTCCGAGCTGCTGCTCTTCGCCGAGCGAGTCCGTCCCGCCTTCGCCGAGCTGGTGCGGGTCCGCGGGGTAGAGCTCAACGCCCCGCTGCACCGGCTGATCGTGGCCTTCGACGACGACGCCTACTCGTTGTCGGAGCTGTTGGCCGTGGTCGAAGACGCCGAGCGCGCCGCCGGTGTCGAGAACGCGCGCTTCAAGGACGAGATGTGGGAGCACCCCGCCGACGCCGAAGGCATCGAGCGGCTGCTGCTCGGGTTGTGCGCGGACGCGCTGGGCGCCGCCGCTGCGCTCGGCTTGAAGTTCTCTCCCCTGCCGGCGTCGCGCATCGCGGGCACCTTGGGCAGCTTGTTCTCGATCGCGCAGAGCACCCAACGCCTGCGCCGCCCGCTGGACGACCGCTTCGGTCCGCAGCGCTCCGATCTCATGCTCGATTTGGCGGCGGCCGCCGCCAACGCAACGGCGCAGCGCCCCGGCAGCGCGTTCGTGGAGCTGGCCCACAAGCTCTCGCGCTACGGCGAAGCGCAAGCGCGGCGGCGCATTTGGGAGCAGCGCGAGCCCGAGCTGTTCGCGGTCCCGGCCGACAACCTCGAGCTACCCACGTCCGAGCTACGTCCCCGCGCGCTGCCGCGCGGCCCCATCGAGGAGTACGCCGACCGCGCCTGGATGGTCTCGTTGGCTGGCTTTGCCGTCAGCTTCCTGACGACCCGCAGCGTGCAGCGCGCCGTGGCCGCCCTGTTCGCGGGCTTGCCGCAGCCGGCCCGGCTGGGCCGCGAGACGTACTGCGCGGAGCTGTGCCGCGCGCTCGCGGCGCGCCAGGCGCTGGTCGTCGATCCAGACGCCATTCGCCGGCTCGATCGCATCGATTGCTTGGTGCTCGAGGGCGGCTTGGTAGCTCGCGACCGCTACGAGGTGCGCGAGCTGCTCGTCGTGGCCTCCGTAGACGAAGCCGACGTACGCCGCACGCTCATGGCGCTGCTCGACGTCGAGCGGCCGATCGAGCGGCGCACGGTGGGCGAGTACACGTTCGGCGCGCTGGGCGTGCTGGGCTGCCAGGTTCCAGACGAGCTCAGCTCGGGCGTGTCCGATTTGGGGCGTCGCGGCGGCTTGGTCGTGGGCCTGTTGCAGCAAGACGCGCTGGTGGCGTTGGCCGAGGTCGAGCTGATCCCGCAGACCGGTATCGACGAGCTCATCACGGCCGCCCACGAGGCCGAGATGCGCGTGGTCGTCGCGGGCGCCGACGAAACGGTGCTGTCCGGCATGCCGGCGGACGACACCATCGGCGGCGGCGAAGACTTGGCGCGCGGCATTCGCCGTTTGCAGCGCGAAGGCCGCGCGGTTTGCCTGATCACGACCAGCCGCTCGCCACGCGTCGACGCCGATTTGACCATTGGCTTGATGCGTGACGGCGAGGCCCCGCCCTGGGGCGCCCACGTCATTTGCCGCGACGATTTGTCGGACGTACGCTTTCTGATTCACGCCGCGGTGGCGGCGCGCCAGGTGGCCAAGCAGGGCGTCAACATCGCGCTCGGCGCGGCAACGCTCGGGGCGCTGGTGTCTGCGGGCGGCGTGCTGCCGCTCACGGCCCGCCGGGTGATCGCGGTCGTGAACGCGGCCTCGTTGATCTCGATGGCGAACGGCGTGCGCGGCTCGTTCACGTTGGCGCGCCGCGCCCTGCCCGCCCCGCGCGATCGCACGCCTTGGTACGCGCTCGACACGCGCAGCGCGTTGGTCAAGCTGCGCACCACCGAGCAAGGGCTCTTGCGCCGCGAGGCGCAGCGGCGCCGTCGGCCCAACCTGCTCGAGACGCGCTCTCGCACCAGCGAGCTCGTCGAGGCCATCACCGACGAGCTGTTCAACCCGCTCGCGCCGCTCTTGGCCGCGGGCGCAGGCTTGTCGGCGGCGGTCGGCTCGTTCGGTGACGCGGGCATGGTCGGCGGCGTGGTCGCGCTCAACGCGCTGATCGGCGGGCTGCAGCGCTTCCGCACCGAGCGGCGCTTGCGCGAGCTGTCGCGCGGCCAGCGGCGTTACGCGCGCGTGCGGCGCGGCGCGGCCTTGCTCGATCTACCCGAGCAAGAGCTGGTGCGGGGCGACATCGTGGTGCTCGAGGCCGGCGACGTGGTGCCGGCCGATTGCCGCATTCTGTCGGCCGAAGCGCTGGAGGTGGACGCCTCGGCCATGACGGGTGAGTCGCTGCCGGTGCGCAAATCGGAGGCGCCTTCGTTCGAGGCGCACGTGGCCGATCGCAGCTCCATGCTGTACGACGGCACCGCCATCGCCGCCGGGCGCGCGGTGGCGCTCGTGGTGGCCACGGGCGAAGAGACAGAAGCGCGCCGCGGCGCCAGCGCCGTCAAGCGTGACCCCAGCCGTGGCGGCGTCGAACGGCGCTTGCGCTCGCTGATTCAGATGACCGGCCCGGTGGCGATGGGCGCCGGCGTGGCGTTGATTGGCGCGGGGCTCGTGCGCGGCCGCAAGATGGACGAGCTCGTAGGCAGCGGTGTCAGCCTGGCCGTGGCCGCGGTCCCCGAGGGCTTACCGCTGATCGCGACCGCGGCGCAGCTGGCGGCCGCTTCGCGGCTGTCCAAGCGCGGCGCGCTGGTGCGCAACGTACGCAGCATCGAGGCGCTCGGTCGCGTGGACGCGCTCTGTCTGGACAAGACCGGCACCCTGACCGAGGGCCGCATCGCGCTCGGCTCCATCTCGGAGGGGACCGCCGATGCTCCGGCCGTGTACGGCGAGAACGAGCACCACGTGCTGGCCGCGGCGTTGCGAGCCGCGCCCGAGGAGCGCATCGGCAGCAGCCGGACCGATCCGACCGACGCTTCGCTCTATCGCGCCGCCCAGAGCTTCGGCGTGAAGGCTCAGGACGGCGGCGGCGGCTGGCTCCGCCTGCGAGAGCTGCCGTTCGAAGCCGATCGCGGCTACCAGCTGGTGCTGGGCGAGACCCGTGAAGGCGGGCTCTTGTCGATCAAGGGCGCGCCCGAGAAGCTGATTTCATACGTCACCAAGCTGCGCCGGGGCGGGGTCGACATCGACGTCGACGACGCTGGGCGCTCCGCGCTCTTGGAGCGAGCCAAGGAGCTGGGCGCCGCCGGTCTGCGCGTCCTCGGCGTCGCCGAAGCGAAGGTCGCCACGGATCACGATTTGGAGCGCTTGCCCGGCTTGTGCTTCCGCGGCTTCATCGCGTTTCACGACCCGGTCAGGCCCAGCTCGGCCCAAGCCGTCTCCGATTTGCTGGCGGCCGGCGTCGTTCCTTACATGCTCACGGGCGATCATCCGAGCACGGCCGAGGCCATCGCGCGCCAAGTCGGCTTGTTGCCTCCGGGCGGCATCGTGATGTCGGGCGGCGCGCTCGCGCAATTTTCGGACGAGGAGCTGGACGCGCAGCTCAAGCGGGTGCGGGTGTTCGCCCGTGTCACGCCCGCGCAGAAGGTGCGCATCGTGCGCGCGCTGCAGCGCGCCGGTCGGGTCGTGGCGATGGTGGGCGATGGCGCGAACGACGCCCCCGCCATCCGCTTGGCCAACGTAGGCATCGCGGTTGGTCGCAACTGCACCGCCGCCGCGCGCGCCGCCGCCGACGTGGTGCTGATGGACGAGCGCATCGAAACCTTGGTGCACGCCATCGTGGAAGGCCGCGCCATGTGGGCGTCGGTGCGCGACGCCGTATCCATCCTGGTCGGCGGAAATCTGGGTGAAATTGGCTTCATGCTCGGCGCCGGCTTGGTCGACGGCCGGCCGCCGCTCAACCCCCGCCAGCTACTGCTCGTCAATTTGCTGACCGACGTCGCGCCCGCCATGGCCATCGCGCTGCGCCCACCCTCGCTCGAAACGTTGAGCGCGCTACGGACGGAAGGCCCTGAAGCCTCGCTCGGTCAACCCCTCAACCGCGACATCGCGCTGCGCGCGCTGGTGACGTCGCTGGGCGCCGGCAGCGCGTGGGTGATCAGCCGCTTCGGTGGCCGTGAGCGCGCCAACACGGTCGGCTTGCTCGCGCTCGTCGGCTCACAGCTCGGTCAAACCTTGACCTCCGGCAAGCTCAGCCGCCCCGTGGTGGTGACGAGCGTCGCCTCCGCCGCCACGCTCGCGCTGGTCGTGCAAACGCCAGGCGTCTCTCAGCTGTTCGGCTGCAAGCCCATCGGCCCCTTCGGCTGGGCCACCGCCATCGGCGCCTCCGCCGGCGCAACGGCCCTGGCCGGCTACTTCCCCGAGCTCGTCTCGGCCACGATGAAGCGCCTACATCTCGACAAGCCCGTCATGGTCGAAGATCTCGAAGCCCTCGACGCGTGAGCGCCACGCTGGCGATGGCGCCCAGCGAGAAGCAACGCGTCAGCGACGAAAACAAGCGGTCACCGCATCCTCGTGGCGCTCGCCCCCGAGGCCGCCCCAGCTAAACGGGAGCCCGCGGCGGCGCGCTGGGCTGCTTGCCACGCACCTTGGCCACGAGGCCGTGCAAGGTGCGTCGTAGCTCGGCAATGTCGAAGGGCTTCTCGAACTTTGCGTTGGGCACGCTGTCGAGGAACTCCGAGACGCGCAGCATGGACACCCCGCCGGTCATGAAGACGACGCGACTGACGAGGGCCGGGTACTCGCGGCGCAGCACCTCGAACAACTCCATACCGGTCATGCCGGGCATCATCAGATCGCACAAGATGGCGTCGTACGTCGAGCCCGCGGCTTCGTCGTGCAGCAGCTCCAATGCTTCGGCTCCGCTCTGGGCGACGACCAAGTCGTGCTCACCCTGCAGCAAGACCTTGAGCGTGTGGGCCACGACCGACTCGTCGTCGACGACCAACACCCGCCCGCGCTCGCGCTCTTTGCCGGCTTCGCCCGGCGAGCGATCGGATTTTCGCGAGGGCATGATGGGCGAAGACTTGGAGGCGGGAAACCTGAGCGTGAACATGGCGCCCGCCCCGGGCTTGCTGTCCACGGTGATCTCTCCGCCGTGCGTTTGCACGATTCCTCGGCAGATCGGCAGCCCGAGGCCGGTGCCGACCCCGACCGGCTTGGTGGTGAAGAACGGATCGAAGATGCGGCCCAGCAGCTCCGGGGCGATGCCGGGGCCGTTGTCGTAGACCTCGGCCACCACGTGGTCACCCTCGGAGCGCAGGCTGACGCGGATCAGGTTGTCTTCTTCGGAGTCTTCGGGAAACGCCTGCGATGCGTTGAGCAGCAGGTTGAGAAACACCTGCTCGAGACGGCCCCCGTTACCGTCGACGGCCGGCACCGTTTGGTAACGTCGCTCCAGGCGCGCCCGCAGGCGCATCTCCGGGTAGGCGATGTTGACGGCGGCCTCGATCACCGTCTCCAAGCTCACGGGCTGGCGCGCCGTCTCTTCGCCGCGCGCGAACGTGCGCAAATCGCGCACGATGGACGCGACGCGGTCGGCGCCGTGACAGGCGTCCTGGACCCGCACCATCAGCGACTCGATGCGCGAAGGATCACCCGCGGCCTTGGGCAGCTCGCGTTTGAGGTACTCCAAGTTGAGCAGCACGTAAGCGAGCGGATTGTTGATTTCGTGGGCGACGCCGGCCGAAAGCACACCGAGCGCGGTCAGTCGGTCGGCCTCCAGCAGCTTGATTTCCATGCGCTTGCGCTCGGTGACATCGCGCGCGAACGCCAACACGGCCGGCCCACCTTGATACTCGATGGGAATCGAGGAAATTTCGACGGTCTTTTCCTCGCCCCGTCCGTCGATGGAGCGGTACTCGGCGCGCTCGTCGAGACCGCCGTCTTGCAGCAGCTTGCGAATGCGCAGCGCAGCTCGCTCGCGATCGTCGGGGTGCAGAAACTCGGTGATGCGACGGCCGGTGCCTTGGGCGGCGCTCTCTAGGCCCAGCAGCTTGGCCGCTCGCGCGTTGAGGAACGCCACGTTCGGGCCGCGCAAGATGGCCACGCCGTCGGGCGCGCCGTCGACCAGATCGCGAAAGCGCTTCTCGGATTCTCGTAAGGCTTGCGAGGTCGCCGCGCGCGAAGAAATGTCATTGACGAAGGTAACGGTGACGGGGTGGCCGTCGAGCAACGTACGGCTCTGCGCGAGCTCGATGGCCACGCGCGCCCCGCTGCGGTGCAGGAGCACCGTCTCGAACGTTCCCGTCACCTTTTCACCCTTGGCGCGCTGGGCCGCCATCTCTTTCAGGCGCGGCAACTCCTCCGGCGCGATCATCGACCAAGCGTCGAGGCTCAGCGCCTCGTGCACCTCGTAACCCATCATTCGCGCCAGATCCGCGCTGATGAACAGGTTGCGCGGCGGATCGGTCGAGATATCGGTGATGGCCAGGCCTGTCCCGGAGCGCTCCGCGGCCTGGCGAAGAGCATCGAAGAGACTGGCGCGCTCGGCAACCGACAGGTCCAGAGAGCCGGACATATCCCCTCAGCATACCCCGGCTCCCGGCCCCCTCGCAGGGAGAGCAATCCTAGTCTTCTATGCGGTGTGTGGAAAAGGAGGAGCGCTAGCTCGCCTGCGAAATCGTGAGGCGCCTGCGCAGATTCTTCGCGGGGTCGGGGGCTGCTGGCTTGCTGAGCGCTCGTGGCGAGGGGACCTCGAGATGTGGCAGGAGATCGGGAGATCGGGAGGACGAGAGATTTTGGGTTTCGCGTTGCACGGAGTCGTGAGGCGCCTGCGCCGTTTCCGGACGGCGGGGGCGGGGGCTGCTGGTTTGCTGAGCGCTCGTGGCGAAAGGGCCTCGAGATGTGGCAGGAGATCGGGAGATCGGGAGGCGAGAGATTTTGGGTTTTGCGTCGCACGGAGTCGTGAGGCGACTGGGCCGTTTCCGGACGGCGGGATCGGGGGCTGCTGGCTTGCTGAGCGCTCGTGGCGAAAGGGCCTCGAGATGTTGCAGGAGATCGGGAGATCGGGAGGCGAGCGATTTTGGGTTTCGCGTCGCACGGAGTCGTGAGGCGACTGCGCAGTTTCCGGACGGTGGTGCGCGGTTTCAACCCCCCAAATTCTCGCTCCCGATCTCCCGATCTCCCGTGAAGATTCCAGGGCCCCACCACCCGAGCCAAGGACGCGCGAGACCCCAAGCGCCACCAGTCACTGAGCCGTCGTGGCGAAAGGGCCTCGAGTGCGTATTCCGACGTGATCCGATCAGCGTTCCGACGGCATTCGATCCGCGTTCCGAAAGTATCCGATCAGGATTCCGGAGCATTCGATCGGCATTTCCGCTCATCCGATCACCCATTCCGGTCATTCGATCAGGTTTGGCCGACCGGCTGAAGCGCGAGGCGGGGATGGT
>Ga0164241_10000673_pt1 | contig 54785 bp, 37 predicted proteins | sample OricomyardsoilBY_FD_108780 | JGI IMG/M metagenome (GOLD analysis project Ga0164241, IMG submission 108780) | Backyard soil microbial communities from Emeryville, California, USA - Original compost - Back yard soil (BY) | ecosystem: Environmental > Terrestrial > Soil > Unclassified | place: USA... | reverse complement strand
TCGGCTACGATCTTGTGAAAACCGAATACCTGCTCGACACCGCGGTCCGTTTTCCGGAGAACGATGCGCACGAGCGTGTCGTTGCCTCGGGGGAGCCCATTACGTCGGGGCTCTTCCGCTTCGGGCTGGGAGTCTCCACATCGTTCGATATCCCGGTAGCCCGCATGCTGCGACTGCGGCCGGAGCTTTCGGCACGGATCGATGCCGCCGCATTCGACCGGAACGTCGGATTCCGCGCCCTCTCGGGGGGAGTCGGGATATCGCTCTACATCGATCCCCATGCTCCCCCGGGGCCGGCCGATATCGCCGATTCCCCCGTTGTGGCGCTTCCGGGGAAGTTCCTTCTCGAAGCCTCCGTGCGTCTGACCAGCAGCGGTACCGCCGATAGCCTGACGGCGCTGGTGACGAGCGAGAGCACGCGCTATCGCCACTTTATGCCGCTGCTGCCGGTCGTTCTGTTCGACAGCGGATCGGCCGCGATCCCTTCGCGGTACGAGCAACTGGCCGGCGCCGGGGATGCCGCCGGGTTCACCCGGAACTCGCTGGCGCGTCTGTCGCCGCTCGAACTGCATCATCAGATCCTGAATATCCTCGGCCTTCGTCTGCGCGCCGAGCCGAAGGGGGATCTTACGCTTACCGGACATGCCGCCCATGGCGAGCACATGGCGCTGGCGCGGGAGCGTGGGATGCGGGTGGCGGAATATCTGCGGGATATATGGGGGATAGCCCCGGAGCGAATCACCGTCAACGTGGGACGGGGGGAGCTTTCCGGCGCGGCGGAGCGCGGGGTGCGCGTCGAATCGAGAGTGCCGCAGATAGTGGCCCCGATTGCCTCGGAGTGGATCGTGCGCGATCTCTATCTCCCCCATATCGGGCTTGCGCGGTCGATCCGGGCGGAGGCGGGGGTGAAATTCTGGAAGCTGACGATCAGACAGGGGGATGATACGATCTCCCGTTTTTCCAGCCTCGATGAGGAACGGGGGGAAACCATGGATGCGGTCTTCCGGCTCAGGGAGGGGGGGCGCGCACCCGCCGCGCCGCTGATAGCCGAGCTGGCCGTGGAGGATTTCACCGGCGCCAGAGTCGTCGCGGCCGACAGCATGCCGGTGGTGCGAGCCGGCGCCGACGATGGGCGGATCGTGCGTGAGGTGTTCAGCTATACGCTGGCGGGCTACGATCTGAATGATCCGGTGCTCGCCGAGGGGAACCGGGTGCTGATCGAGAATATGCTCGCGTCGATACGCGACCGAGCGCGCGTGACGGTGATGGGTGATCCGGGGGGAGAAGGATGGCGGGGAGCGAGCGTGGCGGAGAAGATCATCGCCGCCTTCCGGTCGCGCGCGGGCGGGCCGGCCGAACTCCGCCTGCTGCGGGGGGAGGAGGGGGCCGGGGATCTTCCCGGGCAGTTATGGGGCGCCGGCGCGCGCGTGACGATCGAGCAGCAGCCGGCCGGGATCGTCACCCGATCTGTCGGCACCGACCAGGAGCGCCGGTGACAGAGTACGGGCGCCCCGGCGGCTATGCCGGGCGCCCGCGGCTGTTAATTGCTGATGTTGGGTACCCGTACGTTCACCTGGGCCGGGGTCGGGTCGGTGATGATCGGCTCCTTCTCCGGCTTCTCGATGCTCCGATCGGCGTCCTTTCCGTTGCGTGCCGTGGTTCCCCTGTCGAGTGGCGTTCGTGGGGGGGCCGTTCGGGGTTTCTCGTGCCGCGCGCCGGTGGGGATCGGCGCCGTGCCGTTGGGAGTTGCTGCCGGAGCCTCCTCTGCAGTCTGTTCCGGAATGCCCGTGACCGAGCCATCGGATCTGCCGGCCTGCTGCCGGGAATCCGGTGCCGGCACGATCTGCGACGGGCGCTCGATGGGGCGCGGCGCGGGGGAGGGGCTCCGGTGCGGGAGCATCATCACCGCGCTGACCGTTACTGCCACTCCCACCACCGTGGTCACGATCGCCTTGGTGATGCCGCTGGCGGCGAGTCCTCCTCCGGTCGGCGTTCCGCCGGCATCGGCGTTGGAAAGCGGCGCGTTCGGTTCGGGGAGGGAGGCGAGCATCGTCAGGAATGCGGTCCGTGATGCCGCCGAGGGGCCTGGCGTCGCGGCCCGGTCGTTGCGGATCGCCGTGGCGATCAGCGCCTCGGCATGGAGCGCCGCCTGCATCGCCTCATCATGGTCGAGCCGATCGAGGAACTCCCGCCGTTCATCGGGGGCCATCGATCCGTCGATATAGCGCTCGATGCTGTTATCGCGTTCGGGCTGTATCATGATCTCTTCTCCCGGCCCTGGCGGACCGCATCGGGGAGGCTTCCCGGCAGCGAGGTGTTCTGTGCTTCGATCATAGTCATCACGATCTCTCTCAAATGCATACGTGCGCGCGATGCGCGCTTCCTTATTGCGTCAGGTGATTTCCCGAGCATGGTCGCGATTTCCTCGAGGCGGTAGCCGCAGTAGAGGTTCAGCACAAGCACTTCACGGTAATCGGGGGGGATCTCGGCGAGCGCAGTCACCACAAGCTCCTCCATCTCCGATGGCTGCTCGGCCGTCCGGGCAGTTTCAAGCGCCTCGGTCTGATGATCCAGAGGGGAAAAGCGTTTGCGCGCCTTGAGGTGATTGAAGCAGAGGTTGCGCGCGATCGTCAGAAAGAAGCCCATGGGATTGACGATCTTCTGTGGCCTCGAGCGGAGCCGGGCCACCCGCTCCCATAGTTCCTGCGTGAGATCCTCGGCCTGCTCCGGGGAGCCGATCAGTTTCAGGCAGTAGAGATACAGGCGCTGGTTGTGCCTGTCGTACAGTTCCACCAGCGCGCCATTCTCCCCCGCGAAAAAACGGTCGAGCAGCAGGGAGTCGTTGCTCGCGCTCGTGGCGCGCTGCCGCTCGTGGTCGGCGTCGATCGTGGATGGCAATGCTGCGAGATATTGGCTCATAGGACTGGAAGAAGGCTATATAGTGCCATGACCGCCCATATGCTCCGGATGTGACAGGCAATGATAGAATTTTTTCGCGCGCGGCGATACTACCCCGTATCGCTCCGGTGATGTGGCCGTTCTAGCTCCGTCTGACGCTAAGCATCTCGTCCGAAGCGGCGCACGCGCTAATTCTCCCTCGTCCTGTAAACGAGGTCGGCGCTTGCGTGTATCTTTGCCTGTCGGTCCGCCGCTCCTTCGGGGGCATGGCGGCCTTTCCATCATGGATAATGGAATTCCGGAGTTTGAGCCAGGTGATGCCCGCGATGACGAGCGCTATATATGCCGGTGTGAGACGAGCGGCGGCGGGTTTGCTTGGGAATATCGGCCCATGCAGGATCGGGGCGGGATGGTTCGGTCGCGTTGCCGCTGGACTTCTGCTGATCGGGCTGGGGGAGGCCACCGAGGCCGGCGCCCAGATACGGCTTCTCTCCGGGCCGGTGCTGGGATACGAGCTCGGCGCCCCGCTCGATATCGATCGCACTTGGAGCGCCGCCGGATGGAGCCTCTTCCCGATGGATGGATCATCATCGGGACGAAGTATCAGGATCGGTTCGCGGCTGCTGGCGCAATCATCGGGCCCGTGGGGAGTCTCCGGGGAGCTCGGCGTTGTCTTCACCAGCGGCACATTCCAGTCGAACCCCGTGCCCGGGCCTCCCGTCGTGGATACGCTCGCCGGGAACAACACCGCTCCCTATACATTCGCCGTCACATCCTCCTCGCTTGCCATCCAGCTCGATCTGCTCGTCCGTTATCAGGTCACCTCGCTGATCGGTCTCGGGCTCGGCCCCTGGGGGGCCATCCGCCCGTTCGCGCGCTACACCTACTCCGACGCGGTGCAGGATCTCTCCACGGGAAGGGATGGCGTCGTGGTGGATCGCGACGGCACGGCGTTCGGCCAGCTTCCCCTCTCCTACGGGGTGGCCCTCGCCCTCCCGATCGCTCTTCCCATCGCGGAAAAGGGTATGGCCCTCTCTGTCGAGCCATATCTGCGGGCCGATCTCAACGGAGCCGCGGGGCGCTCCATCACGCGCTCGCTGAGCGCCGGCGCCGATCTGGCGCTCCTTTTCGATATGAGCCCCCTCTCCTCTCTCTCTCCTCCTCCTTCGGCTTCCGAGCCTCCCCCGCCGGTGGTGGCGGCCGAGGGAGCGGAGGAGCGGCCGCTCGAGGCGAGCATCGATATCTACTGCGTCGATCAGCATGGTGAGCACCATCAGATCTCCGAGCTCTATGCCGACACGGTGACGCAGCGGCGGGAGATTCCGCTTCCCCCCATGATCTTCTTCGATCGCGGCTCGGCGTCGGTTCCCTCCCGCTATGTCGTCGTCCAGGCCGGACAGTTTTCGCCGAATACCCTGGCCGGGCTGAGCGCCGCCGGCACGTATTATCATGCGCTGAATATTCTCGGCTACCGGATGCGCCGTCTTCCCGATGCCCGGCTTCGCCTGATAGGCTCCCGGTCGAAGGATGAGCCCGCGGCGCTCGCCAGAGGGCGCGCCGAGGATGTGCGGCGTTATCTCGTCACGATATGGGGGATCGATTCCTCCCGTCTCGCCGTTGCCACGCGGGCTCCGGGATCGCGCGCGCCGGCCGAGCCCGAGAGCGAGCGTTCCGTACGGATCGAGGGGGACGAAGCGATTACCTCCCCGGTCCAGACGGTCTGGAAGGCGCGGCGGTTCATTCAGCCGGTCGTCGATCTGCAGCCGGTGATCCGCGCCCGCGCCGGGGTGCGCCGCTGGGAGGTGGTGGTCCGCCGGGGAGGGGTGGAGATGGGGCGCACGTCGGGGGCCGATGGGATCGATCTGTCGATCCATATCCCCGATGATACCGGCGATACGCTCCTTCCGGCGCTTGAGGCGGAGCTGAGCGTCGAGGATTCGACCGGGGCGATGGTCGTGGCGCGCGATACGCTCCCGATGAGGATCGCGCAGGGATCCCGTCCGCCCGGACGGGTCAATCCTCCCGCCGAGACGACCATCTACCTGCTGTTTGGCGATGAGGAGGGGAGACCCAGAGGGGTGGAGAAGAGGCTCCGGCGGATCGCCGACTCCATTGCCGCCGGCGCCCGCGTCACCATCACCGGCCCCGCATATGGGGGCGCCATGGGGAACAGGCTCCCGCTGCGCGCCGAGGATGTGGCGCGCGATCTCCGCGCTTTTCTCGGCGTCCGCGATGTGCGCCTTACGGTGTCCGATCTGCCGGCCGCGGTCTCCGAGGGGAGTTCCCCCGAGGAGCGGCTGCTTGCCACGGGAGTGCGGATCAGCATCGAGCAATAAGATCCATCATCCCCTTTTCCTGCATCATGCTCCGGCCGCCGGGGCACCCGCCGGATGCCGGGCAACCCTCCTGTTTTTCACCCGCGCCTTTCATCTCATTCCCATCTACTCTTCATTCCTGTACTATTTCACAAGTTATGGCGGTTACATTTTGCATCATGTCGTCTGTTACATATATTTAACACTTCAGTTTCATAGCCCCTGATTCCCCCATTCTTCCAATCCGAGGTATCCCCCTGCCTCGACATCATCCTGCCGTATGAAAAGATGCTCTACTCTCTACCACTACGTCATTGTGCTGGCGCTCATCCTGCTGGGAGGGGCGGCCGCCACCTATGCACAGAAGCGTGTTGATCCGAAGTCACGGAACAAAGATGAAGCCCGGCTGGAAGCGCAGCGATGGATGGGCCGGGAGGGGGTGCGGTTCACCGAGAACAGGGGGCAGATCGTCGATACGAAGGGGGAGCTGCGCCCCGATATCCTCTATACGGCAAGTGCCGGCGGGGTGAACGTCTACTTCGCGAAGAACCGTGTCAGCTATGTGTTCACCAAAGTCCATGGAAGCATCAGCGAGTGGGTGAAGAACGATGGGATGTCGCACGATGGACACGCGACCCCGCCCACCGTCGAGCGCTACCGTATGGATATGGAGCTGATCGGCGCCAATCCGGCCGCCGCGATATCGGCGAGCGAGCAGATGGACGGGCTGGATAACTACTATCTGGCGCACTGCCCGGATGGCGTCACCGGCGTTCGATCCTTCAGCAAGCTTCTCTACCGCGATATCTATCCCGATATCGATATGGTTCTGAGGAGCACCGAACGCGGCAGCAAGTGCGAGTTCATCGTGCGGCCGGGGGGACGCGTCGCCGATATCAGGATGCGCTATGTGGCGAGCGGCAGCGTGGCGATCGCCAGGGCCGGTGGACTTGCGGTGACCAGCCCGCTCGGGTATCTGGAGGAGGATGCCCCCTATTCCTATCAGGGGGCCGGTGGGGCGTATGTGGGACGGGCGGTCGCCAGCCGCTACAGGATCACCGACGGCGTGGTCGGCTTCGAGGTTCCCTCCTATGACCGCTCGACGGTGCTGGTGATCGACCCGACCCAGCAGTGGGCCACATATTTCGGCGGGACGAACACGGAGAATCTGGGCGGAGGCGATCCCACCGAGGTCGACAGAGCCGGCAATGTGATGATCGCGGGATATACCAAGAGCACGCAGTTCGTCGCCTCTCCCGGCGCGGATCAGGAGCTCAATCAGGGTCCATTCGGTTCAAGCAGTTCCGGTGATGCCTTCGTTGTGAAGTTCAGCGGCGCGGGAAACCGTTTATGGGCCACATATTTTGGTGGTAATGACGACGAGATCGCCCATGGTGTCTCCTCCGACCCTGATGGTAATGTGTTTATCACCGGTCATACCGAAAGTATCGATAATGGGCTGGGTGTTGCCACGTTGCCTGTGCGGAACGCATTTCAGGCACATAATGGATGGTATCTGGAGCAGTTCAACAGACATCTCCGCGATGCCTTTGTGGCGAAGTTCGATTCAAACGGAGTGCGCTTATGGGCCACATACTATGGCGGCGTGAAGTGGGACGACGGCTATGGCTTCGCCGTGGATAGCAACCATAATGTCGCGGTACTGGTAACCGCCGGGAGCGCCGGACTTGGTACTCCCGGTGCATATCGACCAACCAAGCCATCAGGGGCGGGGAACAATGAGGCCGATAGGGATCTCCTCCTGGTCAAGTTTGATCCGAGTGGAGCCCGTATCTGGGCAAACTATTTCGGCGGCAGCAAGCTCGAGTATGGCTATGCCGCCGCGTCCGATATCAATGATAATATCATCATCACCGGATGGACGGGAGGGGGGTTCCCTGTGTTTGGCGCCGATGGATTTCCCCCCGCTCAGAGCACTTTCGGAGGGGTTTATGATGCTTTCGTGGCCGCTTTCCGGAGCGATGGATGGATAAAATGGTCGACGTACTATGGAGGTACGGCAACCGAAAACAGGGACTTTGGGGCCGGGAACACGGGATATTGCGGTGTTGCTACCGATGCGACAGGAAATGTTTTTATCGCCGGGTCAACGACTGGCAACGTTCCGACGCTGCGGGCACGATGGCCGGTGAGCCTCGGAGGATGGGATGCCTTCGTGGTCAAATACGATACGAACGGCGTGATGCAATGGGGAACTCATTTCGGCGGCAGCGGCAATGATGTTGGCGTCGGTGTCGCGTCGAACCAGCTTGGCGGCGCCCTGATCACCGGGTTTACGACGAGTGGTGATCTCCCCACCACACAGTCACCGCAGCTTCCTTTTCAGACGATCAAAGGGAGTGGAACTGATGCGTTCATTGCGAAGTTCGATCGGAACGGTGTGCCGAGGTGGATGACCTATTTCGGCGCAGGGGGGATCGATGAGGGGCAGGGGATCTCCTATGACCCCTATGGCTCGATCATCATCGCCGGGCATACCAACACCTCGAGCGGCGCACCGTTTTCCAGGGCGACGCCGGTGCCCGATCCCGGACAGATCAACAACCCCTGGCAGCCTGCGAATAACGGTGGATACGATGCCTTTATCTCCCTCTTCTGCGATCCCGAGCCGCCGGTGATCGACTCCAGCGGGCCCACCACCTTCTGTCCCGATGGAAGCCTGAAGCTCTGGGTGATGGAGGGGTTCAAGGAGGTGCGATGGTTCACGCTCAGCTCGGCCAGCCCTCTGCAGTCCGACGATACATTGAACATCACCCAGAGCGGACGGTACTTCGTGCGGGTGACCAATGCCAGCGGATGCGTGGCGTTCTCCGATACCATCAACGTCGTCAAGCTCGAGCGGAACCAGCCGGTCCTCACCAGCGATTCCACTTTCTGCGACGGCGATTCGGTGCGACTGACCGTCGGGCCCGAGACCTACGCGCGCTATGCCTGGCTCCGTGGCGCCGATACGGTTGGACGATTCCAGGAGCTCTGGACCAAGACCCCCGGACTCCACAAGCTCTACACGATCGACGAGCATGGCTGCTCCGACTCAATGCAGGTGACGGTGATCAGGTATCCGAAGCCTGCGCCGCTGACGATCCTTCCGGCCGGAGACACCATCGTCACATGCGAGGATGTTCCCGTTACCCTCACCGCCTCCGGCGGCGCGCCCGGCGTCATCACATGGATGCCGAAGAACGTCGCGCAGCCATCGATCAGCCTCAGCAAGGAGAGCGAGACGGGGCTCTACTATGCGATCTCCAGAACGCCGGCCGGATGCTTCATCGTCTCCGACTCGATCTACGTCAGGGTGATCCGCCGTCCGCAGTTCGAGATCCTCTTCAATCCGCAGATCACTTTCTGCGATGGCGACAGCGTCGTCCTCACCGCCAGCAAGGTCTTCGCGCGCTACAAATGGTCCACCGGAGCCAAGGATACCAACCGGAGCGTGGTGGTGAAGGAGAGCGGAACGATCACTCTGGAGGTTGCCAACGAGTTCGACTGCAAGTCGAGCAAGCAGATCACCGTGCAGAAGATCCCCCGCCCGGCGCCCAGACTCGCCGCGCTCGGCGATACGGTATTCTGCGAGGGGGGAAGCGTGACGCTGACCTCGACCCCCGGCTATCTCGGCTACCAGTGGTCGACGGGGGATGCAGGATCGACGCTTGTCGTGCGGCAGTCGGGGAGATACTGGGTGCAGGCAAGCAACGGCCCGGGCTGCACCGGCGTGTCCGATACGATCACGGTAACGGTGCGGCCGAAGCCGGATGGGAACCTGACGGGCCCGTCGGAGGTGTGCATCAACGCCGGCGCCACCTACAGTGTCGACTCGGTTCCCGGCTACAGCTACCGGTGGAGCGTCACGGGCGCCGGCGGAAGCCTGACCTCGAGCGATACGGGGAGCGCGATCATGGTGAAATGGGGACCCGGCGGAGAGGGGACCGTGAGCGTCACGATCACCGATGACGTCACCCGATGCAGCACCACGCAGACGCTGCCGGTCTCGGTGGGGAATGCGCTGGTGCCGACGATCGGGAAAAGCAGGTCGCCGATCCTCTGTCCCGGCGATACCATCACGCTCGACGCCGGGGATGGCTATGTCAGCTATCTCTGGTCGACCGGGGATACGACCCGCAGGATCATTGCGACGCTTCCGGGTCGGTATACGGTGAAGGTGGTCGACGGCGGTGGCTGCAGCGGCACATCGCAGCCGATCGACGTGACGATCAACCAGGCCCCGGCGCCGAAGATCACCGCCTCGACGCTGGCGCTCTGTCCCGGCGATAGCGCCGTCCTCGATGCCGGCCCCGGCTACTCCCGCTACCGCTGGATGGATGGTCGCTCGATCCAGAAGCTCGTCGTCAGAACGGCCGGCACCTTCCAGGTGACCGTCACCGATACCAATGGATGCACCGGGGTCACCGATCCGGTGACCATCGTCATGAACACGCCGCCAACCCCGGTGATCGATGGGCCGAACTCGGTCTGCATCAACGCCAGCGAGGTCTATCAGGTGGCCGATCCCGGGACCGGCAACAACGACAGCTTTATCTGGAAGGTGACGGGAGGGACGATTACCTCCGGAGGTGGTACCGGCAGGATCATCGTGCAGTGGCCGACGGCCGGCCCCGGAACCGTGGAGGTGACCGAACGATCCGGCTCCACCGGATGTATCGGCCTGGCGACTCCGTATGCGATCACCGTGGGAACGACCATCGTCCCGCAGATGACATCGAACAGGTCGCTCGCCATCTGCGACGGCGACAGCGTGGTGATCTCCGCACCATCCGGCTACGCTACCTACGCATGGTTCGGCTCCGGCTGGAGCGACAGCGTGAGAAATCAGCCGAGCATCACCGTCTCGCGGGCCGGCGTCTACAGTGTCTATGTGACGACAAACGGTGGCTGCTCCGGAGCCAACAGCGTGGAGGTGACCCAGAAGGCGCCGGTCGTGCCGACGATCGAGCCGAACGGCGTGATCTCGATCTGCGAGGGGGACAGCGCCCGTCTGACGGCGGTTGCCGGGTTCGTCCGCTATCTCTGGTCCACCGGGGATACGACGCGGTCGATCATGGTGCGTGTATCCGGCGAGTATTCGGTGCTGGTGGCCGACGAGGATAACTGCACCGGCATGTCGCAGACAGTGAAGGTGGTCGTCAACCCGAATCCCGCCACCCCGGCGATCACCGCCGAGGGGGATTCGCTGATGGCGCCGCTGGCGAGCGCCTACGAGTGGAGCTATAACGGCAGCGTGATGCCCGGCGGCAGCACGCGAACGATCTTCGCTCCCCTCTCCGGCGCGTATGTGGTGAAGATCACCGACGCCAACGGCTGCAGCGCCATCTCGGCTCCCTATACGACGGTCGCGGCAACGAGCGCCACGGTCAGGCTCCCCGACAATACCGCCGAGCCGGGGGAGCGGATCGAGGTGCCGTTCGAGCTGGTCGCCTCGCAGGGACTCGAGCGCAACCACGTCGCCCGATTCACCGCGAAGCTCCGGTTCCGGCGCACGCTTCTGATGCCGCTCGATCAGGGGATGGGAACGACGTACGATCCTGTCACCGGCGACCGGATCATGAATCTCGCGGGGACTCACGATGGAGCCTCGGGGAACGGACAGCTTCTGCTGCTCCGGTTCCAGGCGCTGCTCGGCGATACCACCGGCACGCCGATGACGATCGATGAGTTCCAGTGGATCGACAGCAGCGGAGCCCCCGTGTCGGCCGATATCAATGTGATCAACGGCAGCTTCACGCTCGAGAACCTCTGCCTTACCGGCAATACACGTCTGGTCAATGGAAGCGGGCAGGCGGGGTTCAAGGCGGTGCTTCCCAATCCGACGAACGGTCTCACGCAGATCGAATATGAGGTGGTCGAGAACGGCCGCACCCAGATCTATCTGATCGATCCGCTTGGAACCCGCGTCGCGACGGTGCTGGACGCCGATCTGGCCCCGGGAGTCTATCTGGCGACCTTCGATGCCTCGGGGCTCCCGTCGGGAAGCTACTTCTGCGTGCTCCAGACGCCGACCCAGCGGCTCAACCGGACGATGCAGGTGACGAAGTAATCGGCTGGTATGATGATGAATCGTAGCGCGCGGGGGATGGGCGATCGCTCCTCCCCCGCGCATCGTTTCCATGCGGAGCAGTGCGGCTCGATAATGATCTGAACGTACATGATGAGCGCGGCGGATATTCCGGGATGGTGTCCCCGTTTCCCGGCGCCCCTGCAGTGCGCGGAATCTCCGTCGATCAGCTCCCGGCCCCTTCCCGGTCGGCGGCGGCGGCCTTTTTCTTCGCGCGTGATGATGTGATAAAGCGCCAGGCCAGATAGCCCGCCACGACCACCGCGACGCCGATGCCGACGATCAGCATATTGTCATCGATGACCTTCAATACCGTCTCCCACTGTTCTCCCAGCAGATAGCCGAGCATCACGAAGCCCATCGACCAGATCAGCGCTCCCATATAGGCGAACAGGGCGAACTCGGGGAGCTTGAACTCCGAGGCGCCCGCCACATACGCCGTGAAATGGCGCACGCCGGGGATGAAGTATCCGATCATCAACACCCATTTGCCGGAGCGCTCGAACCATAGATGCGTTTTCTGCAGCTTCTCCGGCGTCATCCGCACATAGCGTCCATATCGGTGGATGATCTTCAGCCCCAGACTCCGGCCGAGGATATAGCTGAGGGTGATGCCGCAGACGCTGCCGGCGAATACCGTCAGAAGCGCGGGCACCAGATCGAGCTCTCCCTTGTAGGCCAGATAGCCGACGAAGGTCAGCAGGGTCTCATCGGGCACCGGAATGCCGACGATCCCGAGGACGAGCAGCGAGAAAATTCCACCGTATCCCCAATCCGCAATCCACTGGGTGATCGTCTCCATATCCGTTTTGCTGGTAACTCCATAGTGTGTGCGCCGCCGGTCTCCGGCGGACATCCCGCAGGCGCCGCTGCCGGGGCATCCCCCGGGTCTATGCCGGAAATTGCCCACCGATCCCGTCAATATAGTTTTAAATTCCCCGCGCGGCTTTCGGCCCCGCGCGTCGTTCCACCCCTCCCGATCGGGGGGAGGCCGGGACGATGGGCCGCCAATTTCGGCGCATCTCGATCGGCATCAGTACTGCGGCATGATGCCGCGATACCTCTCCTGTAGAACCGCATGGTATTTCATGGCTGCGATACTCCCTCCTCCCGGTCCCGCTGGCCGTTTCATCCTCGGCGCCATTCCGGCGCTGCGTCGCGATCCGCTCGGCAATATGACGGCATGGGCCGCGCGCTACGGCGATATGGTCCATCTGCCGCTTGCGGCAATCGATGGCTATCTCCTCAGCCACCCCGATCTGGTCGAAGAGGTTCTGGTCACGAAGAACCGGAACTTCATCAAGCCGGGGCTTTTGCGCGCTGCCGGCGAGGTGCTCGGCAACGGGCTCCTCACCAGCGAGGGGGAGTTCTGGCTGCGACAGCGCCGGCTGATGCAGCCGGCGTTCCACCGCGATCGTATCGCCGCCTATGGTGCCACGATGGTGGGGTACACCGAGCGCATGCTCCACGGATGGCGCGACGGCATGACGCTCGATATCCATGCCGCGATGATGCATCTGACGCTCGGCATCGTCGCCAAAACGCTCTTCGGGGCCGAGATCGCCGATCGTGCGGGTGATGTGGAGGCTGCGCTCGATGTCGCGCTGCAGCGGTTTGTGGATCGGATGAGCCTGCTGCGCTTCCTGGACGGTCTGCCGCTGCCGCGCAATCGTCGTTTCAAGCGCGCGCTGGGGATTCTGGACGGGATCATCTACGATGTGATCGAGCGGCGCCGGGAAAGCGGCGAGGATACCGGCGATCTCCTTTCGATGCTGCTCGATGCGCGGGACGACGATGGCGCGCGGATGACCGATATCCAGCTGCGCGACGAGGTGATCACGCTGTTTCTTGCCGGACATGAGACCACGGCGATCTCGCTTTCCTGGACGTTCTATCTGCTTGCGCAGTACCCGGAGGTGGAGCGGAGGCTGCTGGAGGAGCTGCGCGATGTGCTCGGAGGAGCCGAGCCCTCGGTGGCCGATATGCCGAGGCTGCGCTATACCGAAATGGTTATGCGGGAATCGATGCGGCTGTATCCGCCGGCATGGCGCGTCGGGCGGGAGGCGACCGTCGCCTGCGAGGTTGGGGGCTACCCCATCGCCCCTGGATCGCAGCTTATCATGAGCCAGTGGGTGATCCATCGCGATCCCCGGTTTTTCGATGATCCCCTGCGGTTCAGTCCGGAGCGCTGGGAGGGAGATCTGGTGAAGAGGCTCCCCCGGTACGCGTATTTCCCGTTCGGAGGGGGCGCGCGGCGCTGCATCGGCGATACGTTCGCGATGATGGAGGGAACGCTGATCCTCGCCGCCGTGGCGCAGCGCTACAGCCTGTCGCTCCTCCCGGGTCCGCCGGTGGAGCTCTGGCCCTCGATCACCCTCCGCCCCAGGCATGGCATCAGGATGTCCGTTGCCCGGCGGCACCGTGGAGCTGGCTCAGGGTGATGAAGAAATCAGGGGATGAATGATCCGTGCGTCGAGACGCGATAACGGAGGGTTGGCGGGGGGGATTGACGAGTAGAAAAAAAGAGCTCGTTATGCCTTGAAAGCGCCGATTCTGCCGGAAAAACGAGTGATTCCGGCGGCGGAATTCTTCTTTGCGCGGGACATTTGAGCACGTTTTCGGGACCATGGTTGGCTACGTTCGCGATTGACCATCCGGTCAATTACAATCTTGCGTGAATGTCCGTCCGGGCATGTCCAGAACTCACAGCAGATAGCGAAAAATTTCCACGACGATCGGGGGGCACGGCGCTGCGTTTGATGAGCTGATCTATCAGCACGTCACGCAGCGCCGTCATTATGTAGACCCTGCTTTAAAGCTTCGGCGAGGGCATTGCTGGAGGGGCAAACGGGCGCTGAAGCCGCCGATGATCCCCCTGAAATTGAGTGAGTCCGGTCAACCCACATATTGACCGGACTCTTTTGCGTTGCGGACACATACCCCATGATATCCGCGGCGCATATAGTGTGCTGGCGACCGTGATGGCCGGGCTTATTTTTCTATCAGGTCGAGGCTGCTCCAGTACTCCCGTTCGGCATCCGTCAGCGATGCCGCTCTTCTCCGCTGGCTCTTCCTCTCCTTCGGGGCCTCCGGGCCGATTTCCCCGGCCGGCATCTGCTCTGCCTCGGTGCTCAGGACTTCCGGATGGCAGTCGTCCGTGGCGACCGGCGGCTCCTGTACCGGCTGGCGCTCGATCCGGACCGTCTCGCCGCCCGGAGCGTTCGTGTCGTTGATCGTGGCATGAGCGCCCGTCGCCAGGGTGACGAGCGCTCCGCCGACGAGTGCGATCATGGAGAGGATGCGGGATGCGTAGTACATGATATCGCGAGCCTTCATCAATTCTTCCTGCCGGATTGGAAGGAGCGTTTCCCCCTCTCTGTATTCCATAATCCCAACCGCTGTGCCATCCGGATCACATCTCCCGCGACTTGTCTGCGTGCCGGACGCCGCTGTGTCTATAATTGCTGAAACCGCGCTGAATTCACTGCTTTTATCCTCCGATAGAGACTCCCGTGATCTTCGGCCGATGGTCGCTCCGAGGATGGCCGAGAAGATTCTTCTGTCCGGTTATCGGGCGCCGTGTCCGGGAATCGGACGCGCCGGGGATGGCGCTGGGTGACAGGAACGGGAGGATAGGGGGTCGGCGGCCACGCCGGTGTTCCCCTCCGATCCCTCGATTGCGGGGACAGCTCAGGGGCCGCCGGCGCCCGTCGATAACGTGCTGATACCTGCGCCGCGACAATCTGTTCCCGGTGATGGCCGTTCTCTTTCTATGTCTACCAGCTTTCTCTCCCATATCTTCGCCCTCGTGCTTCTGGCCGCCCTCTGGCTGGTGATCACGTTCTGGGTCGTCACGCTCAATCGTCAGTGGTGGGCGCTCAGGCCGGTCCGCCGTGCTCTCTGGATGGTTCCGCTGGCTGGTGCCGTCATGATCGGCCTCTGGACCCTCGGCTCCGCGACCGGCGCGTCGTGGCTTGTCGCCATCGGGGGGAACCTCTCGATCACGGTGATGATCCTCTCGATCGCTCTGGCGCTCTCCCTGCCGTTCAGCGGGGTCATGCTCACGGTGGAGCGTCTCGTCCGGTGGGCCATGGGGCGTGATCGAGGCATCGGTCCGGCTCTGGCGATATCTCCGGCCGGTGCTCCTCCGGTAGTGCTGCCCGAAAGCGCGCCGGCCGAGCCGGGGGTGCGCTTCGACAGAAGCAGGCGCTCCTTCGTCTCCGGGGCCGCCGCGATCATCCCTGCGGTGACCCTCTCCGGCGCCGGATTCGGGCTGCTGCGGGCTCGTGGCGCCGTCAGGATGCCGGAGATCCCGATGACCTTCAGCGGTCTGCATCCCGACCTCGAGGGGATGCGCATTCTCCATCTCTCCGATATCCATCTGGGCGATTACGTCGCGCTGGATGATCTGGAGAAGGTGATGCTCGCGGCCGAGAGCGCGCGGCCCGATCTGATTCTCGTCTCCGGCGATATCTCCGACGATCTTTCGGTTCTTCCCGATGCGCTGAAGCTTCTGGCCGGCCTGAAGACGCCGTATGGAATCTATGCCACGCTCGGCAATCACGAGTACTTCCGGGGGATCGGCGAGGTGCTCAGGAGCTTCGATGCCGGGCCGATCCCGCTGCTGCGGAATTCCGGCACCGCGATCGCTGTCGGCGGGGGAGAGCTGTATCTGGGAGGGGCTGATGATCCGGTGAGGATGGCGCAGCGGGAACGGAATCATCTGTTCCTGCAGAAGTCGGTGCGCGCCGCCTTCGACGGGGCTCCGTCGGATGCGTTCCATCTGCTGATGAGCCATCGTCCGGAGGGGCTGGATGTGGCGGCCGAGGAGGGGATTCAGTTCACGGTGGCGGGGCATACGCATGGCGCGCAGATCGGCTTCAATGGACGGAGCGTGCTGGAGCCATGGATGCCGCAGGCGTATCTATGGGGACATTATCGCAAGGGGAACTCCCAGCTCTATACCTCCGCCGGCGTGGGACACTGGTTCCCCTTCCGGCTCGGCTGTCCCCCCGAGGCCCCTCTCTACGTGCTGAAGAGGGGATAGAGGGGGACGACGCGGATATACAACACGCCTCATGACGGATCGGCACCGCATGAGGCGTTCTCGTTTCCGGACCGCTCCATCCGGTAGCGCCTTAGTGTGCGGGAATGCTGGGCCGGAGTTCAACTCCGGCCCAGCGAATCAACACTCGACAATCAATATGATCCGCTAGCTTCCCCATCCGGCGGCGAATCGAAATGGCAGCGCCGTCCTCTCCGTGCCGGTTGCTGCGCGAAACCGTCTTTACGATACGGCCGGGATATCGGCGAGCGCCGGGTCCGGATATGGAGAGGGCCCGGACGGAATGCCGCCGGGCCCTGATACGTGATGGTCGTGAGGCCGATGATTACATCGCCGCGATCACTGCGTCGCCGAACTGCGAGGTCTTCACCTCGGTGGCTCCCTCCATCAGTCGCGCAAAGTCGTAGGTGACCTTCTTGCCGGCAATCGCCCCGTCCATCCCCTTGATGATCAGATCGGCCGCCTCGGTCCAGCCCAGGTAGCGGAGCATCATCTCGCCGGAGAGGATCACCGATCCGGGGTTGACCTTATCGAGGCCGGCGTATTTCGGCGCGGTGCCGTGGGTCGCCTCGAAGATCGCGGCGCCCGTCACATAGTTGATGTTCGCTCCCGGCGCGATGCCGATCCCCCCCACCTGCGCCGCAAGGGCATCGGAGAGATAATCGCCGTTCAGGTTGAGCGTCGCTATCACATCGAACTCGTCGGGACGGGTCAGCACCTGCTGGAGGGTGATATCGGCGATGGCATCCTTCACCAGAACCTTTCCGGCGGCAAGAGCATCCTTCTGCTCCTGGTTGGCCGCATCCTCACCCTTCTCCTTCTTCGTCCGCTCCCACTGCGACCAGGTATAGCAGCTATCGCCATACTTCTGCTCGACCAGGTAGTAGCCCCAGTCGCGGAACGCCCCCTCGGTGAACTTCATGATGTTCCCCTTGTGCACCAGCGTCACCGACTTCCGCTTGTTCGCGATAGCGTACTCGACCGCCGAGGCGATCAGACGCTCGGAGCCCTGCATGCTGACCGGTTTGATGCCGACACCGACCTGCACCGGCGGACCGAAGATATCCATGTCGGTGGTCAGGTCCAGCGTATGGCTCCGCCACTCGTTGACTTTCTCGGGAGTGCCGAAGCGGATCTTCTCGAACATCTTCGGGAACTCTGTCCGGATGAACTCCAGCACCCGGGCCGCCTCCGGGGTTCCGGCGGCGAACTCGATCCCCGCGTAGATATCCTCGGTGTTCTCACGGAAGATCACCATATCCACCTTCTCCGGATGGCGGACCGGCGAGGGGACGCCGTCGAACCAGCGTACCGGGCGCAGGCAGACATACAGATCGAGGATCTGGCGGAGCGCCACGTTCAGGCTCCGGATGCCGCCGCCGACCGGCGTGGTGAGCGGTCCCTTGATGCCGACCAGATACTGCGCCATCGCGTCGAGCGTATCCTGCGGAAGCCAGATCGTCTCGCCATAGACCTCGTTGGCCTTCTCGCCGGCATAGACCTCGTACCATGCGATCTTCCGCTGGCCGCCGTATGCCTTCTCGACCGCCGCGTCGAGCACGCGGACCGAGGCGCGCCAGATGTCGGGCCCGGTGCCGTCACCCTCGATGAACGGAATAATCGGGTTGTTCGGGACGTTGATTTTCCCTTCCCGCATGGAGATCGGTTCGCCCCAGCTCGGGGGCTGCAGTGTAAAGGCCATAGGTTCTAATGTGAATAGCGAGCAACCGACAGAATATAGAAGCTGTGAAATAGTGCGGATTCCGCTTTGTTGCCTCTGATGGCTTCTGCGTCCTGCTCGTGTTGTTGTGAGTCTTGTTGTTCGATTGGTACTCGTACTGTGCGGCTGCTGCAGCAACGCGGCGGAGCATCCGCCAGTTATAAGCATGGGGCTTCGAGAGAAGATGCCGGCCGATCGTCGGGTATCCCTCTATCTCGATATCCATCTGCCGCAACGACAGGCGAAAGTACGAGTTCCTGAAAATGTATCTCGGGAAAGATACAAAGACCAACAAGGAAACGTTGCAGCGCGCCGGAAGCGACGATGGCGGTGCATCCCCCTTCCGCGCCATGGAGCCGGATTCCTCTCGATGCGGCATCCAGGCTTCCGGCAGCGTCGGATAGTGGAGGTGTGGGGGCCGGTATGTGTGGAATGGGATTCTCCTGACGAAGCGGATCTCCGAATCCCGATCGACCACAACACCGTCCCCGGGGCCGGGAAGTTTCCGCGCCGGCCGGGCGTATCGTGCGGGCTCCGCAGAACCAGGGATGACATGCTTCCTTGATAGCACTGAGCGATATCCCTCCGATACCACGCTGCCGTCATGCTCCATCGCATCGTGGTGATCGAGCCCGGTGCCGTATATCCGCCCCGCCTCCGCTACCTCTCCGTGACAGCGGAGCCTGGACTCCGTGAGAACATTCCGGCCGCCGCGTGTTCTTCCATGCAGATGCGCGTAGCCCGGGAAACCGGTCGCCATCTCATCATAACGCCAGCACACCGTGGTCGCGGCCGGAGCCAGGCCATGCGCACCGTCCGTCTCCCCGTGTCATCGGCGCTGCCGGCAACTCCTGATGCGTTCAGCGAGCTTGCGACCATCACGCCCCATTCCATCACTATGTCCTGGGTCTTCGGCTCTCTCTGCGCGCACATGCGTCCTGATCATCTGCGGTGGCTTGCGGCCCGGCATCCCGCTCCCGCGGCCGTTATCACCACCCCGCATCTCTATATCGCGGTGGGAGGTATCGCCGGGACCCATGCGTTCGAGAGCATCGGCGGATCTGACGGAGAGAGGGAGCAGGGATGGGTTGTATGCGGGCTGGGGCTGGCGCTCGAGGGCGAAGGCTGCCGGCCGCTCGGACGACGTGACTGGCGCGGCCTGCTTGCCGGTCATGACCGGAGCCTACAGGCGGTTGATGGTCATTATATCGCGATGCGATATAATGGGGATGCGGTAGAATTCTTTTCCGATCCGCTCGGCATGCGGACCGTATATCTGGCCGGAGCTGATGGCGAGACGCTGTTCTCCACGCGGCTGGACTGGCTGGCCCGTGCGTCCGGGAGAGATGAGATCGTGCTGGAGGATCTCGGCTCGCACTGGCTGCTCGCCAACCAGCTTGCTCCGGCCAGCATGGTTCGGGGCATCGAGAGGCTGCCGGCCGGAGGGGTGGCCCGCTGCACGCCGGGAACCATCGCTCTTGCCGGGCAGCCCTGGACTCCGGGGGAGAATCGGTCGAGCGACGCGGAGTGTATCGCCACGATCAGCGCCTTCCTCAACCCCCGGCTTCCCGATGGTCAGGCTCTTGCGCTCGGGCTCTCCGGCGGCATGGACTCCCGCACACTGCTGGCGCTGCTGGTCGGGAAGAGGCATCCCTTCTCGACCTATGTGGTGGGGGGCGACGATGATCCCGACGTTCACATCTCCAGGGCGATCGCCGGACGGGAAAAGCTCCGCCAGCTCCATCTCCACGCGCCGATTCCCGCTGCCACCGATCTGGTCCCGATGGTGGAGCAATACGCCTCGGAGACTTGTGCCATCGAGCCCGCGCACAGCGCCCTGAAGTTCCACTACCCCGAGCTTCATGCCCGCGGTCTGGTGCTTGTCGACGGCGGCCTCGGCGAGATAGGGCGGAGGCAGTATATGAAGCGGCTTGTGGTGGCCGGCAGAGGCGCGATGCGGCGCGGGCGCCCGGAGGAGATCCTGCCGTTTCTGGCGGTGCATCGCGCCGCGCTGATGCAGCCGGGAGCTGCGGCGCTGATGCGGCGGGGCGCGCTGGCGGAGCTCGATGCGGTATGGCGATCGATGCCACCGGTGGAGACCATCGGGGAGGAGAACTTCGCCGATCTCCTGACGATCCGCACCCGCTTCCCCAACTACGGCGGGCGCGAGCAGAGCCGTACCGATGGACTTGCGATGAGCTACATGCCCTTCGCGCAGCCCGCGACGGTGAGCTGCCTGATGCGTCTCCCTCCGGCGCGGCGGCGCAACGGGCGGCTCTTCAGCTCGATCATCCGGACGTATCGTCCGTCGCTGGCCGCGCTTCCGGTGGTGAAGGATGGGATCATCTACCCGCTGAGGTTCCCTCATGTTGCGGCCTGGGGCTACCGGAAGCTGCTGCGGCGGCTAGGGATGGCCTGGCACGATCCGGCGCCATTCACGCTTCTGGCGATGCTGGAGGAATATATCCGCGACATCGTCGCTTCGCGCGACGTGCGCGAGTATGCTCCATACGATCATCCCAGGATCGGAAGGATGGTCGATGCCTACTATGCCGGCGATTGCTCCCATGCCCATGAACTGAGCTGGTGGCTCTCGTTCGATGCGTGGCGGCGAGGTCTGGCCGGAACCTGAGCATAACAGATCGTCTTGTGATTCCCATCGGCTGTGGGCTGGAGCAGGATGTCCGTCCGATGATTCCGATGGATCAGCGCGGCTCCATAAGGAGCACCGATGGCACCGCGCTCGAGTCGTGAAGGCGCAGATAGAAATAGCCTATCCCCGCCAGGCCGAGCATCAGGTTCGGGGTCTCGCCGCCGTTGAGGACGCCACAGGGCCAGGGGTTTGCGGCTCCCTCGAAGTTGTCGATGCCGAACCCGCCGACGTTCTCGGCGATCTGACGAAGATCGGCGCGATCGAACAGATCGGCCGCCAGCAGCAGCAGCTCGGCGTTGCCCGCCGCGCCATGACAGAGGGAGAAGTTCCCCTGTCCCTGCCCGACCGGGTAGGCGAGAGAGTTCGCGGTGGTGGCAAGCGCGGCGTTGATCTCCTTCAGCACCTCATGATTCCCCCCCATCAGCGTATACGCTCTGAGCCGCGCCATCCCTATGCCCGGCGCGCCGTGGCACCATGCCATCCCGAAGCTCGGTGTGGCCGGCTTCTCCCCGACGATCCGGAGATCGGGCCAGTTCCCCTGCTCGGCATCGAAGTGCGATCGCTCGAACCGGAGTCCGCCGAGCGCCGCATCCAGATAGCGGGCGTCGCCGGTGCTGGCATGAAGCTCCAGCATAGCGTTGATGATCCCGGAGACGCCGTGGGAATATCCGGTAAGCGTCCCCTGCTCCGGGACCGGCATCGTTCTCCATTCCATCCCACGCTCGGTCGGCTGCGCCAGCCGGAGAAGCTGCTCTCCACGGGCCATCGCGATCGCCATCAGCTCATCGCATGTGAAGCGCCGCGCGATATCGATCAGCGGCGCGATAAGCCCGGCGCTTCCGCTCAGGAGATCTGTCAGTGCGTCGCTCGGCTCGATCGCATGCAGCCCCGTCAGCTCCTCGATTCCCCGCCGTACCAGCGACTCATCCTCCAGTATGGTCCCCGTCTCGATCAGTGTATAGGCGATGCCCGCGCCGCCGACGTAGAATCCTCCCCGTACCTCGGCGGGAAGCCGTCCGATGCCGTTGGCCGCCTGGTTGATCGCCCCGGCTGCGGTCTGGCGTATGATGGGATCGCCCGTCATGGCATAAAGCCGTGTCAGAAACAGAGCGATCCCCGCCGTGCCGTTATACAGGTCGGACCCGAACGCGCGATACGTGCGTGTCCAGTTGTTGTTGACCAGTTCCATCGACCAGCCGAGCCAGTTGCATTCGCTCCCCGCCCACACGGCATCGCGGCAGAGCCGTTGTCCGATCCGCTCGGCGGTCTCCAGAAATCTCGTATGCGATGCGTTCATGCTGTCACCTCCTCGTCCTCGACGATGATGTCGAAAATATCCACCGAGCCGTATCCCAGATAGGGATGGTCCAGATCCAGACCGTTCATCGCAAAGCGCGCGCGCACCGCATCGCGCCGTGCCTCCACCCCCTGCTCCCCGTTGGTCCATGCATCCGCGATTCCCTCGGCGGTGAGCCTGCAGCGGTGCATCCCGAAGCTCTCGCCGTTGGCGGGGTCCTCGGCAATCCCTATTCCGCTGCGAAAAAATTTGCTGAACAGTGGCGTCTGGCTCCGGAGAGCGTCGAGCACGGAGGAGGGGAATCCGGCCACGATCCGCGCGACGATCGGGTAGTAGCGCTTGGCGATGTAGAGCACCGCCGCATCGGTCCGGCTGTAGCTGGCCGGATCGGTGAGACACTTGAACTGGAACGGAACCTGATAGCGATTGAGATCGGTGGTCAGATGCGCTATCAATGGTTCGACCGACGCCGGGGTGGCGTGGAAGTAGAACCGCACGAGATTGAAATCATCAAGATGATCCGACAGCGTTTCGCCGAAGACATGATAGAACCCCGGCTGCAGCTGGTACGATTCCTTCTGAGCCAGAAGGCTCACCGTGCTTCCGACGCGCGGGGCCATCCCGGGGGTGCCGGCCATCGCGAACTCGCCGGGCATCGCCGTGCGGCTGCGCTCCCCCTTCTGTACATGGACCAGTCCGTTGTCGCCGAGCTGGTAGATCTGCCACCCCGGATCCCAGCGGATCTCTCCGCGGTTCTGCCGGGAGAGCCGGGGCGCGAACTCGGCGTCGGCCGCCGTCGCCGGGCGTGGGACGCCGAATGGCCGCGCGTAGCAGCCATCGTAGAGTGCTCCCTGCAGCGTGCGCACAAGCGCGTCGTCCGGGAGCGGATGGTGTCCGGAGCCCACCGGGATCACCTGCTTCTCCTGACGGACGGCGACCTCTCTGCCATCGAAGGAGAACTGGGTGGGGGAGTGGATGGCGATGTCTGCGAAGATCGCCGTCAGGTTGTCGTGGATGGTCGTGGTCATGGTTGCATTGGGATTATAGACCGAACAGATCGGAGCTGGTCGCGGCCGGCTCCTTCAGCATATTGAGGCTCACCTGAAGCATTGCTAGGCTGGTGGCGGTGAGCTGCGGCGAGAAGTACATATGCTCGAACGCCGTATGCACCATTCGTGCGGCGCCATAGCTGGCGCAGCGTTCGAGAAAGCCGCGGGCGGATATCTGCTCCATCCCCCGTGTGCTCACATACGATCGCCAGAATGCGCGGATGGCCGGCTGCATCGCTTCCAGTTTATAGTAGGCCGCATCGATGAACTGTTCCGGCTGGAGCTCATGGCTGACCGGCATCGAGAGTATCCAGAACGTCAGATAGGTCTGCAGCACCGATCCGACATCCCATGCGGCGTCGCCGATATCGGCCAGCTCCCAGTCGACGATCCGGAAATCGAGCGCGTCGTTCTCTCCGTTGAACACCATGCAGTTGTCCCACTTCATATCGCCATGAGTCAGGCTGTCCTGCCGCCAGTCAGTGCGGAGCGCATCGAGAAGCTCGGTGAACTCGGGATAACGTTTGATGATGCCGATGAGCTGGAGATTGGCGCCGCTGAATGCGTTCACGACGCTATCAGGGTTGAGATGGGCCGAAAGGATGAAGGGAGTATGGCGCGGAAACATCGATGTATCGATCCGGTCGCTGAACATCGTGCCGATGTCGGAGTGATAGGCGCCGAGCCCGCGTCCGAGCAGCGTTCCAACCTCCTCCGGGAATGCGCCGAGCCGGTTATGATACTCGGTGAGATTCTCCGCGTCGGGGAGAAGCTCGACGATCAATGTGTAGCGCACCGGGTCGTAGTGGAGGAACCGGGGCATCAGCCGCGCCAGCGGAGCGAACGTCGGGCTCGATCCGGCGATGCTGTAGCAGGCCGCTTCGCGCTGAAGCGTCGTGATCGCCTGTTGATCGAATGTCCGTATCTGCTTGATGAACAGGCCCGTGGCGTTCCGCCGAATCAGCTTGAAGTTGCGGTTGCGGCGTCCTGCCTCGGCGATCATGAAATCACCCTCGACGACCGACTCGGGGGTGACCGCTCCCCGGGCGATCAGATAGTGGGCGAGGTTGGGTGCGGTAACAAACATGCTGCAGGAGTCTCCTCTGAAATTGTTCGCGCGATCGGACGCCTCGGGAGAGGGTCTCACGTACATCGACCAGGCATATCCTCATGGCGGCCACAAGGGCCGCCATGAGCGTGGGTATCATCGGAGCGATCCCGCGCCGGCTTCACCGGCGGCGATCGCGTTGTGCCATCGCCCGAGCGATATGGCTTGACGACAGCATTCGGATCGTGACGGGCTGTGAACTGTCATCGACGGTTCAGCCGCGGCCGATCATCACCGGCGAGCGAGAGCCTCGCCGATGTATCCGCAGCCTCTTCTGCCTACTTGCGGCAGATCGGCGCGATAGTGCAGTTCCAGGAGACACCGCAGTCGACCGGGTTGGTGATCGGTGGTGTCGTCTGTGCCTGGCCCTGCGGGGCCGCCTGAGCGCCCTGCGCGCCGCAGACTGGCGTCACCGTGCAGTGCAGTGGTGTCCAGGTGTTGATCGTCTGTGCCTGGTCCGCAGCACCCTGCGCACCGCAGACTGGCGTTACGGTGCAGTGCAGTGGCGTCCAGGTGTTGATCGTTTGTGCTTGGCCCTGAGGCGCTGCCGCCTGCGCTCCCTGCGCACCGCAGACCGGCGTGATAGTACAATGCAGCGGCGTCCAGGTATTGATCGTCTGCGCCTGACCCTGAGCATCGGACTTCGGCGGACATTTCCAGGAGACGCCGCAGTCGACCGGGTTGGTGATCGGTGGCGGCAGCGTCTGGGCTGCCTGTGCACCCTGCGCGCCACAGACCGGCGTCACCGTGCAGTGCAGTGGCGTCCAGGTGTTGATCGTCTGTGCCTGGCCGCCCGTCGGTGGCGGACATATCCAGGAGATATGGCATCCTCCCGGATAGGTGATGGTTGGCGTTGGCGGCGGCAGCGTCTGCGCACCCTGCGCGCCGCAGACCGGCGTGATGGTGCAGTGCAGTGGCGTCCAGGTATTGATCGTCTGCGCCTGACCCTGAGCGTCGGACTTCGGCGGGCAGTTCCAGGAGACGCCGCAGTCGACCGGGTTGGTAATGGTCGGCGTGGCCGCGGCCTGAGCGCCTTGCGCGCCGCAGACCGGTGTGATGGTACAATGCAGCGGTGTCCAGGTATTGATCGTCTGTGCCTGACCCTGAGCGTCGGACTTCGGCGGGCAGTTCCAGGAGACGCCGCAGTCGACCGGGTTGGTGATCGGTGGCGGCAGCGTCTGGGCTGCCTGAGCGCCCTGCGCGCCGCAGACCGGCGTGATGGTGCAGTGCAGTGGCGTCCAGGTGTTGATCGTCTGTGCCTGGCCCTGCGGGGCCGCCGCCTGAGCGCCCTGCGCGCCGCAGACCGGCGTTACGGTGCAGTGCAGTGGCGTCCAGGTATTGATCGTCTGCGCCTGCGGAGCTTCGGCCTGCGCGCCGCAGACCGGTGTCACCGTGCAGTGCAGCGGCGTCCAGGTGTTGATCGTCTGTGCCTGGCCCTGCATGCCTCCTCCCTGCGGTGGGCAGAGGGGTGGAATCGTCGGGAAACACCAAGGCGTGATCGTTGGGTTCATTGAGATTTCCTCGTTGAGTTGTGTTGATAGTGTCGACCTTCACCGAATTTCGGCGATGATCGATCAGCTACCGAGCCGCGACCATCGGGGCGCGCACCCGCCGTCATGAGAAAGCATACGGATGCTCCCTCGACTCGATGGCTGAGGTATGTGATGCCGGCCTCCACGATATAATCGGACCTGATGATCCGCTCTGGAACGCCGGAATTACTCGACGCTTGAACTGGTTGTGCGGGGTATACTCGTACGTTATCCGTTATTATTCCGTGTGGACTGTAGTGTTCCCAGATAATCTTTCAGGATGGATCCCGAGAAGAATCTCGCCTTGAGGTCCGGCGTATATCTCCCTTTTCGTATGATCTCCGCGCTGCGCCGTACCCAGATGTAGGCGGCGCCGGATGGTCCGGGAAAATCGGTCGCTTTTTCGATGTGCTGTATGGCGTCGGATGGAATCTCGTAATAATCGGCCAGGTCCGCCGCGAAATACAGCCGGGTATATCCATCCAGAGCCGATGGACCCGGATATCCCAGCAGCATGATCACATCCGGAAGATGCGCCGGGTCGTGCGCTAGCTTGGTAATGAATTCCCCCTCGATATTGTCCGGCACGGTGCTGTCAGCGCTGTCCGCTGCCGCAGGCTTCCGGCTTGCTGTAGGTTTTACTGCCATTGAAACTCCATAAAAGAAGGTGTAGTTGATGGAGCCCGGCCAGCGGGCAATAGCTTCGCAGGGCCATAAGGAAACGTCAGGCTCGTAATGAGCTATGTGCGAGGGATGGTGCAGGCTATAGGGGATAGCCGAAAGGTGTACAGCGGCGCGACAGTTGCGTTTCACATCAATGAGCGTGGCAGACGATCATCGATCCGTATCGTTATCCAGAGCGTTGAACTTCGGCCATTATTCCCGGCCGATGCGTAATGGATGCTATGATGTGCGCTGGTTGCAAACTGTTCGGGCCGTCCGAAGACAACTGCTGGCACAGATGCTTCGAGATATATCGCTGGACCGTCATGCCGAATTCGGCTGTTGTCAAATTCGACGATCAAACATAATATTGGAGTGGCGATGGATGACTACTCATTTTCTACTCACTACTCCTGCACTGATAGTGGGTGCCAATATAGCGTGAGCACGGTGGCGTAAAGTCGATGCGTGAATACGAGCTGATTGTTAAGAAATGGCAATAAATGATGGGATGTGGCGGTCGGCCGGTATCGGGATAAATAATGGATTACGAGGATTTTATTTGTTCTTTGTGCCGGCGGGTCCAGTGGTGATGCGCCATATAATAGCTGTAATGAGGATGGGTGGTGATTTTTGTGATGCTTATAATATCGCGAAGTATTAAAAGTCGAGCGTATCGTTCAAGCTGGATTTTGAAGCTGTTCCATGTCCGGATGGGTTATTTCATTGACGGTATATTCATGCGGAGCGCGTGCTGAGGTCGTTTATTTATGGTGAAGCTCCACGATGTATAGGTATTATCCTCCCATGTACTATGGGATAAATAATCCAGCCTGAATGGGATACGATATCTGCCGATAGAGGATGCTGATAGATGAAATATGGGATCGGTACGCCTGGGCCTATGGTGGTCCGAAGATGATGTCCGGAGGAGATGGAGGAGTGCGCTGCTTTGCTGGAGGACGGCCGCTCCCATGTCCGCCTCGCGTACGATGCTGTCGGTAGAAGCGGCACAGCTCCCCGGTCATTTGCTCCGTCGCATCGGCGTGCCGCGGCGTGGGCATTGCCATCAGCATCCGGTTCGCCGACGACGCTGCGGGCTTCTATGCTGATCCGGCGGCAAACCATCTTCCCCGTACGCCTGAAGTCCGCCGCGAGCCGCAGCCATGTGTGGAGCCCGCAACGCGATCTCCCGGACATGATGGATTCCGGCCGAAGCTCCTGCAGGGGCTCCCGAAACGACGAAGGGGCCGGCTCCGTTTCCGGTGCCGGCCCCTCGCATATCGATACTATCTCTCAGAACATCAGTGGAGCACGACCAGGCGGCGTGTGAGCTGCTGGCCGCCGTCGGTGCTCAGCGTATAGAAGTAGACTCCGGGCGCCAGCGCCCCGGCATCGAGCGTGACGCTATGGGAGCCGGCATCCATCCTGCCATCGGCCAGGCTCATGATCCTTGCGCCCAGTGCGTCGTGCAGCGTCAGCTCCACCGTCGCCGGCGAGCGCAGATCGAACGCTATGGATGTCGTGCCGGAGAAGGGATTGGGCATATTCTGGTGCAGCACCGCGACGCCGCTCGCTGCCGCTCCCTCGGTGGGCAGACTGGCGGTGGTTGTCGTATCGGCGGTGCTCTCGCGATAGACCATCAGCTGTGAATAGGCATTGGTGCCGTAGGCCGTGATATTTCCCCTGGCGTCGGCCGTCGCGTCGAGCAGGATGCCGGAGAAATCCATCTGCGGCATCGCCATCTGCCGCCAGGTCTTGCCGAAATCCTCGGTCCGATAGACACCGTTCTGTGTGCCGAGGTAGCAGATCGTGGTGTTGGGAACGAAGGTGATTCCCTGGACGAGCGCGCCGGTGAACGGAAGCTGCGCCGCCGTCCATCGCTGGCCGCCATCACGCGAGACCGCCACGATATCGCTCCCCTCCGCCAGCGGCTTGAAAATTGCCATGCCGTCGCGGCCGTTGGCGAAGGCCACCCCCACGGCGTTGGGACCGGGCGTTCTGGCCGAGCTCCATGAGGCGCCGCGATTGGTGGAGCGATAGATCCGGCTGTTGGTGGTGCCGAACCAGAGCGTATCGCCATAGGCGGCAAAGGAGTTCGGCAGCCCCGTTTCGTTCGCCGCCGATGTGACCGGGGAGACGATCGCCTTCCAGGTGGCGCCCCCGTCGCTGGTGGTCCCGATGCCCCATGTGAGGTTCAGCGGGTCGCCGACCATGATGCCATTGGTCGCATCGAAGAAGTGGATGGCGTTGACCACCGGGGTGATCGCCGCCACGCTGACGCGCTGCCAGGAGCCTCCGCCGTTGGTCGTCTTGAAGACGTTCGCCTGCTGATTGTCCGAGCCGCTCCCCGCCCATGCGCTCTGCGCGCTGAAGGCGGTCAGGCAGTTGATGCGATACTGCGTCGAGATGCTGCGCGGCTCCGACCAGAGCGTCCCGTCGGTCGTGCGGCTGAAGGCCGAGCCCTGTCCCTGGACGTTCGCCGCCCCCCAGGCCACGGTCGGGGAGACCGTCGAGATGCTGGTGCCGGTATAGACCGTGGTGGTCAGCGCGGGCGGGTTGAGCTGCTGATGCCAGCCGGGGATATTCACCGGGATCTGTACCGCCACATAATCCTCGTATGATCCGCTTGTCACACGGAGGATCAGCTGCAGGTTCCCTTCCGAGTAGATCACCGGCAGCGCGGGGTTCATCCTCACCTCGATCTCCTTGGTGGTGCTTCCCATCGTGGCGATCGAGTCGATCGTCACCGGGGAGACCAGCGCGAGCGCCTGGTTGGCAAACCCTTCGATCCTGATGTTGCCGGCCGGTGCCAGATAGTTCGTCAGCGTGAGCTGCACGGTGACCGGATCGGTTGCGCTTCGGATCGTGTCGTCGGTCTGTCCGTTGATCGTGTAGGAGGTCACCCCGATGCCGGGGGTGCGGTCTCCCTCGGCGAAGCTCGTGTTGATGCTCACCGCGCGATAGGCGTTGACACGGCGATAGTAATACGGGCCGATCTCGCCCGAGCGGAGCTTCAGTCGGTCGCCGGTGACCCGGAGCTGCATTGCCACCTGATCGGGCGTCCACTCCGGATGGCGGCTGAAGACCAGCGCCGCGACCCCCGAAGTGATCGGGGAGGAGAAGGATGTTCCGTAGACATAGCCGTAGCCGTTCCCCATCGTGGTGCTCAGCACCGCCGATCCGGGCGCCCATACGCCGACCGATACGCCGTACTGGGCGAAGTCGGCCACGGAATCCTTTGCATCGCTTGCCCCCACCGAGAGGACATGCCTGAGATTGGCGGGGAACGATGGGATGCGATCGTTGTTGGTGGCGCCATTGCCGCTTGCGGCTACCACCAGTGCCCCCTTGCTGTAGGCGTAGTCGATAACGCTCTGCAGTCCGCTGGTGGACCCGACATCCATCGGGCCGCCCCAGCTGCAGTTGATAACGCGCGCCCCGCGGTCGGCGGCATATCTGATCCCGTCGTATCCCGCGTAGACGTACCTGGTGCCAACCGAGTCGGCGGCGCATTTCACGGGGATGATCTTGGTGCGGAAGCCGGTTCCGGCCACTCCCTTTGCGTTGTCGGTTCTGGCCGAGGCGCAGCCGGCAACCGAGGTGCCATGCCCGCCGGCATAGTCCTGCGACGTGTTCGGGCGGGGGGTGGGGTCGTTATCCTGGGTGAACTGGCTGCTCATCAGCTGCTGCATCGTCGGATTGCCGATCAGATCCCAGCCGTAATAGTCATCGACCTTTCCGTTGCCGTCGTCATCGACCCCGTTGGTCCGCTTGTCCTTTCCCTCGCCGTCGAGCCCGCTCTCCCCTTTATTGACCGAGAGGTTGCCGGCAAGATCCTCATGCGGCCAGTCGACGCCGGTATCGACGATCCCGACAGCGATCGTGCTGTCCCCCTTGGTCACATCCCATGCTCTGCGCGCCTGGATGATATCCACTGCGTACTGTTCCGCCATGCGCGGATCGCTCGGGTTGTAGTCGACCGTGAAGATATAGTAGGGTTCGGCGAACTCCACCAGCCCCGTCTTGTTCAGCTCGGCGCTCGCCCAGCGCGCATCGTACGGTTCGGCGTAGCTGAGCACATAGACCCGCTCGAATCCCTTGTCGTCCGGATCGGACCCGAGCGGCACCACCTCGTCGTACGGTGCCATCGGGAAGAGCGGGGCGCGGTCGTGCGCGCCGATCGTGCGCAGAACCGCATCGAGCGCCTTGACGTTGAAGTAGGTGCCGCCGCGCTGATTGAGCGTGCCGCGCTTCAGCTTGACGATCACTGTTCCGGGACGATAGGCCGGCACCTGTGCGATGATGGGACGTGCCGGCAGGGTGCTGTCATGATCGGTGCCGGCATGGAGCGCGCCGCCCAGCGGAAACGCGAGCGCAAGTGCCAGGGCCAGAGAGGGTATCGATGGCTTCATGGAATATCGATAGTTGATAATAGGGTGCGATCCTGTCGTGGATATGCGACCACGCCACGTATGTGCGCCGGTGCAGAGGGGAGTACGCGAAGACCGGAGGACAAAATAGAGAGAAGCGGGGCCTCGCAAAAATGCATTATCGGAGGGGAGGTTATTTCCCGTTGAGGGGGGGGACGTTCGAGGAAAGAGGATAGCGTACGTGCATCCCCTGTTCGCCGCCAACGCGGTAGATCAGCGCCAGATTGTCGATGGAGATCTCCCAGTCGAACCGGCGCTCGGCCAGATACTCGACGATGCCGGGGAGGTTGCTCCTGTCGATATCGCCGTGGCCGAGGGTGATATGGGGCACCCATGCGTCCGGCGCATATTTGGCCGGGACGTTCGATCCGGCCCCGGAAAGCTCATTCCAGAGATGCTCGTGCAGCCGGGCGAGCCCCGGGCTTTTCACCACCGGCACGAACAGAACCGGGTCGGCCCCGGTGAAGATGCCGATGCCGGCCGTCCGCACGGTGAACGTCGAGGTCGTCACGGCCACCCGGCGGAGCGCTCGCTCGACCTTCTCCTGCGCGTAGCAGTCGGCGATCTGGTAGGAGAAATGAGCGTACGGAGTGACGGCGGCGCCGCTGACGCCGAACCTGCTCTCGAGCTCCTTCCAGATTCCTTCGATGATACGGGTATGCTTCTCGTCGAGAAGCGAGATCACTGCATCCATGTATGTTGATTGGTGATGATGTCGGAGAACATATCAATCCTCCTCGCGCCAGTTCCGGGAGGATTTCTTCTGCGAGATCCGCCGTTTTACCTCGACGCGCCGTTGCTTCGATCCATATGTCGGCTTGGTGGCAACACGGGGCTTCTCCGGGACGAGCGCCTCGTTCAGGAGCCGTTCGAGCCTGGCGATCACCGCGCTGCGATTTCCTCCCTGCGTTCGCATGATGCTGCTGGAGATCCGGATCGCCCCGCTGGTGTCGATGCGCGCCGAGAGCTTCTCGAGCAGTATCCGCTGCGTGTTCTCCGCGATCCAGGGGGAGCCCGCGATCACGAAGCGCACATCGACCTTCGTTTCGACCTTGTTGACGTTCTGTCCCCCCGGCCCTCCGCTCCGGCTGGTGGAGAACTCGAGCGCCGAGAGAGGGATCGTCTCGCCGGTGCTCAGCGTGATAGTATCTGGATAGAGAGCCATGAATGATTCCGCCAATGGTTTCGTGCGCCGCCGGCCTGCCTTGGTTGGGGATTCCCAGTGATTCCCGGCGATCCACGGTGATACGCCACATCGGCCATGCCAGCGTTCGTCGATGAGCGTTCGCTCCCGGTGTTCCGTCGGCCGCTTCTGCGGTCAGCATCGGCCCCGATCCTCTTCCAAGCACGCTGCCGATAGGAAGAGGCTCGGGGGGGCCCATCACGTGATGGGCGCGGCGGGCCCGGAGGGACGTTTCGAGGGAAAGATACGTCGGCTCCGGGGTGGCGGCAATCTCATCAGTTGATCGCTTCCTCGATCATCGCATAGACCGTCGTGCTGGTATCGTTCGGGATGACGATGCGCACGGTCCTGCCGTCAAGCGTCATGACGACGATTTCGGTATTGATGATGCTGGGGACCATATCGTATCCCACAAGCCAGTCGAGCAGATCACGGCAATTGCTGAAGGAGTGATCGAGCTTCGTGCCGTCCAATAATGTCGTTGCCAACGAGAAGTTTTTGATGGCAGTTCTCCTCACGGTAGTACTTCTGGACAGGGTATAGAAGGAGGGGGATGCATTGTAACGAAATACCGACAGATATACCACAAGAGTATTTCGATTGTGCCCTCCATCGCGTTTCAATCCATATGGATATAGTCCCGCCCGGTGCGTTGGAATAAGCATGCGAGGTCGGGGCCGGGGAGGGGATTTATATGGCGGGATGGAGTTCGGTTGCGGCCGCGGTCAGTCGTCCAAAGCCGTTAATGGATTATCGCTCGGCAGAGCGCGCCAAGTATTATCGATTGGGGCTACACTAAAAAGCATTCCGCGGCGTCATCGACAAGCGCAGCAATACGGGGAATGCTGCTACATATCATCGCCGGCTACTTTTTCCACAGTGAAATTTTTCTTGCATGATTTGTGGTGCCCACCTAGTTTTGTAGAGTCCATAATAGAAGGTCCAAATATCTATTATGGGACAGGGGATAGTCCATCCTCGCGTACAATACCCACATATCTCTCTTAGGAGTCTCTCATGAAGGTCCGCAAGCTTATTGCAATGGCGTTTGCCGTTGCTGGCTTCACCACGGGCATTGCCGCATTTGCTCAGACGAGCCAGAGTGTCAATGCTACTGCTACTGTCACCACTCCCATCACCGGCGCCGCTACCGCTACTCTCGCTTTTGGAACCGTTACCAAGGGACAGGCGAACGTTATTGCCGCCACTGTCGCCTCCGCGGGCGCATTCAATTTCAGCGGTGATGAGTCCGATAATATCACGGTCGCCGTTCCGGCCGACGCGACGATCTCCACGACCTCGGGTTCAGGTGCCGATATGACCGTGACGCTCGACCGCGCGGGTCTGCTTGCCAACAGCACCGATAATGTTCAGGCCGACGGCGTCGTTTCCGATGCATCGAGCGGCACCGTGACGGTTGCCCTCAGCGCCGACGCTGATGGTGACGGTGTTGGCAGCGATGGTCTGGGCCAGACCTACTTCTGGATCGGCGGCTCGGTGACCCCCACCGCCACGCAGCAGCGCGGCGCGTATACCGGCACCTTTTCGGTTGTTGCGTCCTATTCGAACTAACTGCTTGCAGTTTTCCTCCCAGATGCCGGTATATGATCGGATCGATCATATACCGGCAGATTTTTCAACTCCCACGTTATCATGATATCCATGCGTTGCATCGCCGTGATGGCACTGTTCGCTGCCGTGATGGCGCGGACCGCATGTGCGCAGGTCGAGATCTCCCCAACCCGGGTGATACTTACGCTGCGTGAGCGGGCGCAGGAGGTTGTCCTTACCAATCCCACAGCCGATCGCGTGGAAGTATCCACCGATCTGGGATTCAAGCTTTTTCAGAGCGACTCGGCCGGCAGGATAACATTACGCGAGGATGGGAGCCCCGAGGAGCTTGCGCGGTCGTGCAAAAACTGGGTGAAGATATTCCCCCATAAATTCACGCTTGCGCCGGGGGAATCGCGCTCGGCGCGCATTCTGATCCTTCCCCCCGATTCCATTCCCGACGGGGAGTACTGGGCGCGCGCATTATTTTCGAGTCTTCCTCTGGATAATCCGATGGATGATGCCGGCGATAGCGCCACTAGTATCAGCACACAACTGCGGATGAGGGTGGTGCTCGATATTCCGATCATTTTTCGCAAGGGTGCGATGCAGACCGGGATCGATGTGGAACATGTGCGCCTGCAGAATAATGGGGGGGGAACGCGGGTGCTGATCGATCTGAAACGTCTCGGAAATGCCGCATACCGTGGAACATTATCGGCGGTCCTTCGCTCGGCCGACGGGAGTGTGCTTAAACGTGTCGAAGAACAGTTTACCACGGAATTTACGCTCAGAAAATCATTTCCTCTGCCGAATATGCAGCCTGGCAATTACAGCATCGATGTGGAATCGATCGCTGTAAAGAAGGGGGGAGCCAACGACGCCGTAATTCCTGCACCTGCTGTGAGGAAGGTATACGACGTCATCGTTTCGGCGGGTGGATTTACAGTATCCATCAGAGAATAATTGCGTGGTGTATAATCAAGTATGATCAATCGCCATCGACTTCATCATGCCATGAGCATGCGCTCCCCCCGCATCCTCTGCATGGCTTTTATATTCTGTGCCGTTGTTGTTGGTGCGCGATCGCAGACGGCGATCACCATCACCGGCCTGAATAGTCTCAATTTTGGATCGTTATCGCGATCGGCATTATCCGAGGTCGATTATTTCAGCGGTGCCGCGGCACAGTTCCGCGTCACCGGCGATACCGCCCGCGCGGTTCGCCTGACGGTCTCTTTCTCCGGCCTGCTGACGTCGAACGGCGCCAGCTCGGAGGAGAGCGATCGTACCATGGCGCTCTCGCTCGGCAACACCCAGTGCGCCTACAGTCTCGATAATGGCGAGAGCTGGAATCCCTTTACGACGGGGACGCTCTACCAGGATACCGAGTTTCCCCCGGGGTTCGATCCCACAAGCTCCATCATCGTCCGTGTCGGTGGCAATCTGACAACAGGAACCCGGCAGCAGCGCGGGGTGTACACGGGGAATGTGACTTTGACCGCGGACTATAGGTGAACGCATCACTGCTCCATACCGCTCTTGTCGCATTTCTGCTGATGATGACGTGGACGGCATCGTTCGCCGGCGATCCCTCGCTTACGAAGGAAGGAGATCCGGCCGACCGCGTGGAGGATCTGCTTCTGCTGCCGCCTCTGGAGGAGGGGGTGGTCAATGTGGAAGTCCTTGGCGTTGCTGCCCGGGATTTCGTTGCCCAGTTTGCCGCCGATACCCTCTACCTGCCGTATCTCTCCCTGTGCGATCTGCTTCGTATCCCTGCGACCCTCTCGGAGGGGAACGATCTGCTGAGCGGTGAATTCCCACTGGGAGAGCCCTTCGAGATCTCCCGGGGAACCGGCACGGCGCGGCGCAGGGGAACCGAGTATCCCTTTCCTTCCGGCGCTGTCCGTCTGGTCGGGGATGAGGTGTTCATCGAGCAGGGCGCCCTGTTTCATTTCCTTGGCATTCGCTCCAGCTTCAGGCTCTCAAAACTGACGCTGACTGTCAGCGCCGATGAGCGACTGCCCATCGTGCAGTGGGGGAAGAACCGGAAACGGTATGCCTCGCTCGAGGATGCGGGGCGCTCCACCGGGCGTGGCGCTGCCGAGTACTCGGTGAGCCGGTCGTGGATCGGAGGGCCCATCATCGACTGGACGCTCTCGAACAACATGAAGCTGAGCAACGGCTACACCAACGCGATGATGCGGGTGGGCGGTCAGTTTCTGTTCGGTGAGCTTGAGCTGGGGGCGACCGCCGCGCTGCAGCAGGGCTCGGGCCGGAAGCCCCGCCTTGCCCTCGATTCATGGCGATGGCAATATCAGGCCCCCGATTTCCCCCTCCTCACACGGGTGACGGTCGGCGATCTACCGATAGCCGGTGAGGAGTTTCATGCGATCGATCTCTCGAACGTCCCTCTGCTCCCCCGGAGCGGATTCGTCGAGCATATCCTGACCGGACAGACTCAGCCGGGATGGACGATCGAGCTGTATGAGGGGACGCGTCTGGTGAACGTCGCCGTCGCCGATAGCCTCGGTTATTACGCGTTCCAGATCCCCGTGGGATATGGAACGGTCGATCGGACGCTGAGGTTCATCGGCACGTATGGCGAGATCATCACAGAGCAGCGGAGGATTCAGCTCGATGCCAACCTGGTTCCCGCCGGAGAGCTGGAGTATACGCTCCGGGCAGGGGGCGACCGCTTCAACTCCTCCTCGCGGCTCGCCGGCCAGGGCCGGGTGGATTTCGGGGTGACGAATCGCCTCACCGTCGGCGCGCAGGCGACCGTGCGTCCCGGCATGGTTGGAGTGCCTGGCCGCGACAGCATCAGCTCGATGGCCTCGGCCACCTACTGGATCGGGGAGTCGAGCACGCTGGGTCTTCATTACCGCCCGGAGGCATCGCTTTTCTCCGGGGAGTTCTATTCGATCACCCCGTCGAATATGAGCCTGCGGATCGGGTTCGACTCCCTCTCGCCGAAACAGCGCACCTTCATCTCATCGCTGTCGGCCACGATGCCGGTCGGCGCGGTCTCGTTCGGCGGCGCCGGATTCTTCGAGCGGCGGGAGAGCGGCTACGCTATTACAGCGGCGCCGCAGATCTCCGGCTACGTCGGCGGCATCAACTGGTCGGTCTCCACCGCGTTCGCGCTCCCCTTCCCCTCCCGGCCGGCCGGAGAGGTTCGGGATAGCACCCTTCCGGCGCGCAGCACCAGAACATCCCTCTGGATGCTCGCGACCCCCGTTCGCGGGGTGCTTCTCGGCATCGAGGGAACCTACGATCATATGGCGCGCTCGATCGTCGGCTGCCAGCTCTCGAGCTATTTCCGCCTGATCGACGGGGTCGGCATCAGCTTCGGCTATGGCGTCCCCGGCATGCAATGGTCGCGGGGAACGCTTACCGCGCAGCTCGAGCTTGCCTTGTCGCCGACCCGCGTCTTCGCCTTTGCCTCGCGCGAGCCGAATGCCGAGCAGGTGTCCGGAACGGTGATGGCGCAGGGGAGCGTGGTGACGTCGGGACGCGGGGTGGGATTCTATCGCGATTTCTCGCTCGGCAAGTCGACCATCATCGTCCGTCCGTTCCGCGACGACAATGGCAATGGGGAGTTCGATCCGGGGGAAATTGAGCTTCGGGGAGTCGACGCAAAGCTGCGCCAGGGGGGGATGTGGATCGCCGCCGAGGATGGGGCGTTCACGCTCGTTCCTTCCAATATGCTCTGGACACTCGAGGTGGATCGATGGAGCATGGCCGAGGATGGGCTCTTCCCGAGCCGCTATCACTATACGATCTTTTCGTCGCCGAGCACGGTGGTCACCGTCGATGTCCCCTATGTACAGGGCTTCGATGTCACCGGCCGCTGCTTCATCGACGACAGCACATCGCAGGGAGGACGGAGTCTCAACGGGATTCGCGTCCAGCTCTCCTCGACGGCCAATGGCTCGCTCTACGATGGCGAGATGTTCTCCGACGGAACCGTCCTGTTCACCGGCATCGCCGGCGGCAGCTACACCTTGATGTTCGATCAGGAGCAGCTTGCGTCGCGCCATCTGGCTCCTCCCGCCGGTCTCGGAACGATCACGATCGATAGGAACAATCCCCGCATTCCGGCCATACCGCTGAGCCGCACGCCACGGTAATCCGTGCCATCGATCGTTCCAGGAATGCGTATGGGATCCCGTCGCCGACAAGGGAAGTGAGGGGATGAAATACGAAAGAGGGATAGATGCTCCACCACAGGCATCCATCCCTCTTCTTCCAGAGAGGCGCTCGGGATCGATATATTACGATTCCGCGCTCAGCTCTGGAACGATACTGTTGTGCGTCGGCCTCGCCGCGAACGGCGTTTCACTGCTGGCGTGCTTTCTTCTTCTTTGCCAGCTCGCGCGCAGCACCCGCCCCGGTGGGATCATCGAACGATCCTCTGGAGCGCTGGCCCGAATGCGTGACCCGCTTTTTTGGCGCCGCCGGTTTTGCCATCACCTGTGCCATCGAATCGCGCACGGCCCTGACAAGCGAATCGCGGTCGATCGGTGCTACTGCCGTGGCGCTGGCCGGCGCCGGTGCGGTCTGTATCTCCGTGGACTGCCGGACCTCAGGGGGGGCGGCGGGGGGAGTGCTCGACAGGTGCGCCATATAGCCGATCCCTCCTCCGATGAGAAGGCTGCCGGCGACGAACGGAAGCACCCTGCGGATAAACGTTCCCGTGGCTCGCGGCGTCTCCAGGCCGATGGCGGCGCGGACCCGATCGAGCATCTCGCTCTCCTCGCTCGCGCTCATCGCGTCGTGGCAACCGTTGCGGGAGAGTTCCTGCCGAAGCTTCATCTGCTGGCGAAAGAGCGACAGGTCCTGACCATCCTCCGCAAGGGCACGAAGCAGCCCGGCGCTCTCGACATCGGAGATATCGCCATCGAGCAGGTGATGTAGTTCCTCTTTCATTAGTCTTCCAAATAAATGGCTAAACGTTGACGTAACGTGTCGCGGGCCTTGAAGATGCGGAACTTCACCGTCGAAATGGCGGTGCCGGTGATCTTGGCTATCTCATCGTAGGAGTGACCCTGCACATCGCGCAGCACCACCGCCTCACGATATATTTCCGGCAGTCGTTCTATCTCCTCGGTGAGCGCGTCCTGCAGCAGCACGTCGGGAGCCTGCTCCTGAACCGGGAGCTGCAGGTCGTCGATCGTATCATGCTCTTTGCGAGCCCGGAGCATATCGATGCAGACGTTGCGTGTCAGCCTGAACAGCCACGCCGCCACATTGGTCCCATCCTGATACATCCCGGCATTCTGATATGCCTTCAACAGCGCTTCCTGCATGGCATCCTTCGCCCTGTCGCGATCGCCGATCATCCTACAGCAGTAAGTGAACAGCCGTTCGCGATAGCGATCGTAGAGCAGCATGAATGCCTGCTTATCACCGGAAGCTATCTGGCGGAGCAGTTGGTCGTCGGATACCGACGCTTGCCGATTGTTTTTCGCAGCCAATTCGGATGTGATCGAGCGTTAGAGTTCGCAATGAGGCGATCGTTGTCCCGATCTCCTCTCTTCTCGTCGGCTCCCGCGTCCTTCTCCGGCCGATGCTTCGTCGAGCTTCATAGGAGTAACGGGGGAGCAAGGGGAAATGTTAGCTCATCGAAAGGAGTGCTCCATCAGAGAGGCGTATTGGGGGGGAGACTATTTTACGACGTCTCCCCCCGCCCGTCATTCCCCCGAGCGATCCCAGGATTCGGTGACGGTGATCGCCACCATATTGACGATATCCTGCACGGTGCTGGAGTTCTGAAGCACATGAACCGGCTTGTTCATCCCCATCAGGATCGGGCCGATCGCCTCGCACTCCCCGATCCGCATCAACAGCTTGTAGGCGATGTTGCCGGCGTCGATGTTCGGGAAGATAAGGACATTCGCCCCCAGGCCGCCGAGCTCGTTGAACGGATAGGTTGCGTTCAGCAGGTCGGGGAGCACCGCCATGTCCGCGTGCATCTCGCCGTCGACCAGCAGATGCGGGTGCTCCGACTTCACCAGCTCGGTGGCGCGGCGCATCTTCACGGCGCTCGGGTGCCTCGAGTCCCCGAAGTTCGAGAAGGAGAGCATCCCCACGCGCGGCGTCGCGCCGAACCGTGCCGCAGTCTCCGAGGCCATCAGCGCGATCTCCGCAAGCTCGTCGGCAGTCGGGTCGATGTTCACGGTGGTATCGGCGAGGAAGTATTGGCCCCCCGACTTCGGCATGATCACATAGAGCCCCGCCACGCGCGAGTAGCGGTTGTCCCGGCCGACCGTCTGCAGCGCCGGACGGATCACATCGGGATAGGAGATCGAGACCCCCGCCACAAGGCCGTCGGCATCCCCCTGTCGCGCCATCATCAGCCCGTAATACATCGTCCGCTGCATCAGCCGCCGCGCCGTCGCCGCGGTGATTCCCTTGCGGGCGCGCACCTGGAAGAACGCCTCGTGGTAGGCGCCGCGCCGCTCGTCGTCGAGCGGGTTGATGATCTCCGCTCCGTCGAGGTCGATATGATAGGCGTCGGCGATCTCCCGTATCAGGTTCGTCCGGCCGAGCAGGATCGGCTGGCAGATCTTCTCCTCGATCAGACGCTGGGCGGCGCGGAGCACCGGAAGCTCCTCCCCCTCCGGGAGGACGATCCTCTTGAGCGGACGGCGCGACTGCGCGCGGTTGATGATCGGGACCATGAACCCGCGCGATTTTCCGAGCCGTCCCTCCAGCTCATCGTGGTAGGCCTCCCAGTCGGTGATCGGCTTGCGTGCAACGCCGCTCTCGATGGCGGCCCGTGCCACCGCCGGAGCCACCCACAGGAGCACGCGCTGGTCGAACGGCTTCGGGATGATATACTCGGGACCGAAGCTGAAGGGCTTATCGCCGTAGCTCCGCACCACCGAATCGGTCACATCCTCGCGCGCAAGCTCGGCGATGGCGCGCGCCGCGGCGAGCTTCATCTCATCGTTGATCGCGCGGGCACGCACGTCGAGCGCTCCCCGGAAGATGAAGGGGAAGCCGAGGACATTGTTGACCTGGTTGGGATAGTCGCTCCGTCCGGTCGCCATGATGATATCGCTTCTGACCGCCATCGCCTCCTCGTACCCGATCTCCGGGTCGGGGTTCGCCATCGCGAAGACGATAGGGCGGGGGGCCATCGATGCCACCATCTCCGGGGTGACCAGCCCCGCCTGCGACAGACCGATGAATACATCGGAGTCCTTCATCATCTCGGCCAGGGTGGCCGGGCCATCCCCGTTGGCGAACTCCTCCTTGTACTTGTTCAGATCCTCGCGTTTGGTATGGATCAGCCCCTTCGAATCGCACATATAGATGTTCTCGATGCGCGCGCCGAGCAGAACGTAGAAGCGGGAGCAGCTGATGGCCGCCGCGCCGGCGCCGGAGACGATGATGCGGAGATCCTCCATCTTCTTCCCCTGGATCTCGGCGGCGTTGATCAGCGCCGCCCCGGAGATGATCGCCGTGCCATGCTGGTCATCGTGGAAGACCGGGATGTTCATCCGCTGCTTCAGCGTCTCCTCGATCTCGAAGCACTCGGGAGCCTTGATATCCTCCAGGTTGATCCCACCAAACGTCGGCTCAAGGGCCGCGATCGTCTCGATCATCGCCTGCGTGTCGGTCAGCGCCAGCTCGATATCGAACACATCGATATCGGCGAACTTCTTGAAGAGCACCCCTTTCCCTTCCATCACCGGCTTGCCGGCGGCGGGACCGATATTCCCCAGCCCGAGCACGGCGGTGCCGTTGGAGACGACCCCCACCAGATTCCCCTTGGCCGTGTATTCATACACCTTCTCTTCGTCGACCGCGATATCGCGGCATGGCTCGGCCACGCCGGGGCTGTATGCGAGGGAAAGATCGTGCTGCGTGGAGACCGGCTTGGTCGAGATCACCTCCATCTTGCCGCGGCGACCCATTCTATGGTATTCAAGTGCTTCTTCGCGCTTGGTCATGAAAGCTCCTGTTGCTGTATCGATCTATAACGATATATATAAGCGGGCAAAATTAGGATAAATGTCCTCCCATCCCCTCCGCTATTTGTATTGAATGGTATGGGAAAAACGACTGCGGGCCGGCCCCCGCTGTGGGAGCCGGCCCGTTCTGCCGAGAACTGTCTGTCGTCGTCTACATCCGCACGATCGTGAACTCGCTCCGGCGGTTCTGGTTGCGTCCCGCCTCCGATGCATTGGAGGCGAGCGGCTGGCTGGCTCCGGCTCCCGTCACCACGATACGATCGGCCTGTATTCCCCCGGAATTCACCAGATACTCGCGTACCGCCTCGGCGCGCTGCAGCGAAAGCTTTCTGTTGTACTCGTCGGAGCCGACGTTGTCGGTATGGCCGCTCACCCGCACCAGCATCTCGGTGTGCTCGTTCATCAGCCCGATGATGCGGTCGAGCTCCGGCCGGGATGCCGGCGAGAGCACCGCCGTGTTGTAGTCGAAGAAGATGTTGTTGACCACGAAGCTCTCCCCCTGCTCCATCTTCATCAGCTCGACCGGATGGTGCATCTCCTCGTAGCTGCCGTCGGCCGGGATGGTATAGCGATCGGAGCGGAAAAGGTAGCCGGGGGCGCTGATCGAGATGCCGTAATCATGCCCCTGGTGGAGCACCGTCGTATAGAGCCCGTTCGAGGCGTTGCTCGTCGACGTGAAGATCGTCGTGCCGCTTGCCAGATCCTCGATCACCACGGTCGCCTCCAGCGGCTTGCCGGTGGCCTTGTCGGTCACCGCGCCGGAGAGAAGCACCACGCCCGAGGGGCGGAGCAGGTGAGGGAGCGGGGCAGTGTAGATATCCTCGTTCCCGTCGACGGTGATCGAGAAGTATGCCCTGTCGCCCGATGCCGGCAGCGAGAGGAAAGAGTCATCCCCCACGGTGTTGATCGGCGCGCCGACGTTGACCGGCTCCCCCCAGACTCCATTCTGGTTGCTTGCGGTATAGATATCGTCGCCGCCGTAGCTGTCGGTGCGTCCGCATGCGGCATAGAAGAGGGTCTTGCCGTCGGCCGCGATGCATGGGGCGTAGCTGCCGCCGCCATGATTGATGGCCGGCCCAAGGTTGACGGGGTAGCTCCACTCCCCGTTTTCGCGGTGCGACACCCAGATCTGATGCTTGCCGGTGGGGGAGAAGAGGGTCGAGGCGAAATAGAAGTCCTTGCCGTCGGAGCTGATCGAGCCGCCATAGATACGGAAGCCGGCCCCTTTCGGGCGATCCTTGAAGAACTGCGTGATGCCGCCACCCAGCCCCGTCACATCGCTCCAGTCGCGCCCGTGCAGCGTCGTATGGTAGAACGGACCACCATCTCCCTCCCAGCCCTGCTTCAGTGAGTTGAAGAAGAGCGTCTGGCCGTCGGGGCTGATCGCCACCACGCCGTCGTCCTGGCTGCTGTTGATCGCCGGGCCGATATTGATCGGCTCCTCCCAGGCATCCTGGCCCCCGCGGACGGGAGAGCGCATGGCGAAGTAGATATCGTCGTCGTAGCGCTCCTTCAGCGGGTTATAGCGTCCCCAGGAGCGGTTTCCCTCGCGGGTGGAGTTGAAGAAGATGATGTTGCCGTCGGCGGAGACCACGGGGTTGTTGTCGCGATCGGCCGAGTTGATGCCGAGCGACCTGCTGACGGTTCCGATCGCAAGATTGCCGGAAGCGCGCTCGGAACTGAGATCGCGCGCGAGCACGCCATCACGAAACGATGTATTGCTGAGCTTCTCCGTCCCCTGCGGCTGTGCGCCGACCGATCCCTGCAGAATGAACGCGGAGACGATAAGGGTAACAAGAAGCCGTATATCGCATACGGAGCGGAGCATATTGGACCTCTAGGGTGCTCTACCGAGGGTGCGAGCTATAGCTGCGGAGAGACGATCATGGACGGGACGGACCGATGATCGGGCGGAACGATCTCTGGACGAGGATCATGCCGCAAACCGAGCCAGGCTCAGATACTATTGATTGTGTGCGTCCGGCCTTGAGCTCCTTCGACTTCCATGCCAAAGCGGATGGAACGTTCGGGAACGGGCGTAACGAATCGATGCTTGAACAAAGGATGTGGCCGCGTCATCATATGGACTATGATGGACGGCGAGCGAACTTTATAGCGATGCGTGCATGGACGTGCCGCGCATCACTACAAACCTAAGAGTCTGCCGGGAGATTTCCTTCAATAAAATGGTTGGCATATCTTCCCATCCATTGCGGTACCGGACTCATCCATAAGCTGTTCAGTGCTGATCTTGCCGATAAGCCATCGCAGGGGGGACTCACCGCACCTCCTCTCGGGGGGGAACACATATAGCATGGTGTTTGTATGCGATGATCGATGGAGAATGATGGGGAGACCATCGTACCGGAAATCATGCGATAGTACCATGCCCGCAAAGAACGAAGACCTGCATGGCAATGTGCCCGATACCTCGTCGGTGGCGCTTCTGCTGATCGATGTGATCAACGATCTGGAATTCGAGGGGGGAGACGATCTCCTGCGATCGGCGCTGCCGATGGCCGGGCGGATCGCTGCGCTGAAACGGAGGGCCAAGGAGGCGGGGGTGCCGGTGATCTATGTCAACGACAACTTCGGCCGCTGGCAGTCCGATCTTTCCAGGCTCGTCGAGCACTGCTCATCCGATGGGATGCGCGGACGCTCCATCGTGGAGCTGCTCCGCCCCGAGGACGACGATTACTTCGTGCTGAAGCCGAAGCATTCGGGCTTCTTCTCGACGACGCTCGATATCCTGCTGGACTACCTGAAAGTGAAAACGCTGATTCTGACCGGAATGGCGGGGAACATCTGCGTGTTGTTTACCGCCAACGACGCCTATATGCGGGATTTTCACCTGGTTGTGCCGGCCGACTGCGTTGCCTCGAACGATCCGGCAGAGAACGATCACGCGCTTCGGGTGATGGCCGATCTTCTGAAAGCCGATATCCGCTCCTCGACGGATATCGATCTGGAAGAGATGAAAGGCACCCCTCATCCGTCATGCTGAGGTGAGGCCACCGTGCGTAACCAGCCTTGTGTCCAGCAGGTTATCCTCAGACCATGCCCGGCGAGCCGGGCCCTTGATCCCCAGTCCCCGGTTACCTGTAGCGGGCGCCCGCTGCTGCGCGTCGATCGATGGCTCCACCCCATGCCGGCTGGTTGCTTCGGGTTCAGTTGGAGCGGGAATCAAGGGGGTGAAAACCTTCGGATTTACGTACATTCGGGCTTCACAGCTACTGCCAACCCTACTTGAGCCCTGGGCTCACATCAAGTGCACACGTGACAACATCTCCTATCATCCCAGAACATATCCTACGGTTTCTGAATTCGCTGCCGGTGACTGGTGATCCGGTACAGTGGATCTCCACATTCCGGGAGGAGCTGCGGCTTCTGCTCGGCGATGTCGATCGCGTTGGGATCAACATCAATATCAACTGCGATCTGCAGAATCCGAAGGGGTACCGCCCCAAGATGAGGATCGATGCCCGCTCTCCTTCGGTTCGGGAGGGGGAGAAGCAGTTCTTGGTGACCGCAGTTCCAGAAGACACGGACAGGGCAGAGGAGTTCCTTCATGAAATGCGGAATCAAGGTTTCCCATTCGAGCAATACCATGCGCCGCACTCTTTCTCCTACTTCCTTCAGGGACAAGCCTATCTGGGGACTATCTTCTTGTGGCGGGATGTGGCGAAACCTTCCATATCTCAAGGAACCATAGAACTTATTGAAGCGCTGGAGCCATTCGTTGTCTACATCCTCTCCGATGTAGTTGCTCGGTACCGCTATGCCGACCCCAACATGGGGATGCTCGATGCCATCCAATTTATGGTGACTGACTCGGCATTAAGCAAACAGGAGCATCGGGTTGTGATCCTGCAGTTGTTCGGTCATTCCTATAAAGAAATGGCTGATCTGCTTGGTGTGACGGTGGATGGAGTGAAGCACCATCTCAAAATGATTCACCGCAAGACGGGGACGAGAAGTTCAACGGAGCTCTTCGCAAAGTATTTTCTCCCTCGGCTCAATCTGGAAAATCCTGAAGAGTAAAAGCAGATTACCACACCAATGGTATCGTGGAATACTCTGATCAGCAGGGATGAATCGCCAGAGCCTGGTCCGTACGGGCCAAGTATTATTCTTATTTATCGGCAGGCACCACCGCGCGCGTAATTACCATCACTATGGCTACACAAAAGTGTAGTTGATTCATACCAAAGTATAACTGTACCTTCGTAGGTGTTGGATTGTCGGCTTCACCGGTCGGTCTTTTCTTCCAGATTGTATACAATCTTAGGTTAATAAATATCCAAAGATCTCAGTTGCTGAGCTGTTATGAAATTCCCATTCGCCCTCATTACTCTCTTCGTTGCCTTATCCTTGCCCGCATTTTCGCAAGGAACCGGCTGTCTGACCCAAGACAGTAGTGCTGTGCTGATCGATGCGTTCAAAGTGGATCTTACGCTCACCGGTAACGATCAACAGTCTTCGACCGTTGATGCTCCTATTATCCCGGAAGATAGGCCGCCGGAAATGAAGGCATCGGGTAAAGGTGGAATCGGTAGCGGGCATGTGATTGTCGATGTTTCTGTCTGGAACGTCCAGGGCCGCCCCGTGATCGCCATCTCGAACGGGACCGTCGATTTCAAGGGGGATCCGGTGGCGGTGGAGAAGATGTCCGCAAGCGAGATCTTCGCCATGCTGACGCAGGCCGCGATCGGGCAGGGGCTGGGGAGGAAGAGCCTGAGCTGCACTGCGGAGTGCGGGGGATATCTGGTCGAAGTGGTGCAGCCGGCATGTGTTTCACGCGAGATGACCGAGAGTGGGATGGTGCTCAAAACCTGCAATCTCTCCGACTGCTGCGTAAAAACATATATGGTCTGCTGCCCCACCGGGTCCGCTTCGCCGGTGATCAAGGAGGTATCCTCCAAGGGCTCGGGCTGCACAAGCTCCGGATGCGAGTCGACCTGCCAATAAGCTTCATTTTTTTCGGGCGAAAACGGGGAAACTACACAAAAGTGTAGTTGACGAGAGGGGGGATAAAGGACTAGCTTTGCATCTGTATCACGAAGGGCTCGGAAAGGATATGAAAAATATTCCTCGAGATAATAAATCTCCCGGGCTCTGAAACGGTAATAGCTCTTAACCCCCATAAGAGGAAATGTTGAAGAAGAATTTCATAGCTCGCGCAGTTATGCTCCCCCTCGTGATACTGGGGGCGATTGCCGGGCGCGCCAACGGGCAGACGGTCACCGCCGAGGGGACCGGTCAGGATGCAGAGGGGAGGATGACCGTGCTCAACAGCAGCACGGGGAGTGTGGTGAGGACGCTCGATGGTGGCAGAACATGGCAGGTGGTTGGCCGGGAGGCGGACGACGCCCTTCGAGCCGGCCTTGCTAAAAGAGTCAGCGCCGAACACCGGGACGTGGTGATGGCAACATCCACTGCGGCCTATCCGAATCCGACATCGGGGGCAACCTCGATACGCTATGACCTGAGGCAACCAGGGGATATTAGTGTTACGCTTCATGATAGCCATGGCAGCGAGATATTGCGTGTGTTTGAGGGACCACGCGCAATAGGTCAATACACACTAAGCCTCGATCTGGCTACGATCTCGGAAGGTGTTTACTACTACAGAATCGTCGATCGCGGAAGCATCATCGCTGGCAGTACGATGGTGGTTCTACGCTAAGACGATTCTCAGGCAGCGGATCGCCGGGAATATCCGGCTTGTCCGGAGAACGCGGTCCGCTGCCTGGGCGCTGATCTTCTTATTGACAATGTGATCGGCAGGCCGGATAGGAACCTGGAGGGTCCATCCAGAACCATTCGGCCTGTGGAATGCCGCCCGGCCAGAGATGCCGGGCCCCAAAGACGCTCTCCGGATGGAAGTTGGTCGCTTCAGCCCGGTTATGCGTTGTTGTACTATGCGAGGAGAGAGGACACTCCTGGTCAGAGTGTCTCACAGTCCGCCGAAGGGGTAGTCTCCCTTCGATTATTGAAAACGGAGCTCGAGGTCCAAAGCGGCTCAATGAGCCTCTTGAGTCCCGTTTCCCGGAGCGCTTTCTCATTCTAACGCGAAACCGTTGGGTCCTTAGCCGTTAAGCAGGTCGTTTCGTACTACGAGAAATCGCGCTCTGTAAGCTCAAATGGTGAAATTGGTCCCCTCGCGAGAGGAGATTTCACCATTTGAGCTTTTTTTTGCCCTTTCGTTTCGCCCAATGTCATCGTATCGCACCATCTCCCTCGTTATCTTCCCAGCCGTCCCCCTTCCCTGCTCCAGCATCCCAGGAAATTTCCATCGCCCCGGTGAGAACTTCTCCACCATGCCGTGTTCATCGTGGAAGAGTCCCTAACTATGATGAGCGTAGAGAAGCCGATTGCCATACAGCAGCACTCGCATGCCGAGGATCAGGAGCTTGCCGCACGGGTAAGCTCCGGTGATCATGGCGCGTTCACCACACTGTTTGAACGCCATAAGAGCCAGATCTACCGATTCTGCCTGTTAATGATAGGTGATGAGGCGGTTGCCAAGGATGTGTATCAGGAGGTCTTCCTTAATTTCTATCGGGCATGCCGGACCGGTCAGGTGATGTACAACGTTCATGGCTATCTCCTCACCGCCGCCCGGACCCGGTCGTTGAACGCGCTCAGAACGCTGCGGCGAACCGTCTCGCTGGAGGGGATGGAGGAGCCGACGTATGTAGTGGATGCCGCCGCTGCCGATACCAACAAGCATCTGCGCGAAGCGCTTGCCTCGATTCCCCCGCAGTATCGCGAGGCGTTTCTCCTCTGCGAGTTCGAGGGGTATAGTTACGAAGAGATCTCCACGCAGCTCAATGTAACGCGTGATGTTGTGAAAAACCGGATCTACCGCGCAAAACAGGCGCTGCAGAAGATCCTCCGTCCACTTCTGCGGGATGATGACCGATGATGACCAGCGCGCAGCCGGCATGACGGGGCTGCGAACGATCCCCCAGTGCGTACGATATAACCGAACTGCTGAAGCTGAGAAGTATGAATATCCATGAGCAGATCATAGCGTTCCTCGATGGGGAGCTGCACAACGAGACACAGGTGGCGGAACTGCTCCATGTGCTCGCCGTTGCGCCGGAAAAGCGGCATTTGCTGCTCGATCAGGTGAAGCTCCGTCGATCCTACGCGACGCTCGGCGCGGAGCTCACCTCCCCTGTTGCGGTCGATATGGCGATTCTGCAGGGGCTGCATACCATCGACGCAGGGTTCCCATCGGCCTCGATCCCTCCCCCCGCATCACCGGCATCCGGGCAGATTGCGGGAGCGGCCCGGTTCTTTCGCTACCATCCGATGCTTATGGGCTCGGTTGCCTCGCTTCTCCTTGTTATCGGCGGCGTTATCGGCTATCTTTTCGCCGGCGGCAGGGGAGGCGCGTTTGCAACCGCAACCGCCGTCGGGCCCGCTGTTCCGCAGGCCGCTTCATCGGCCGTATCTTCCCCCCCCTCGGATGCAACGGCGGACGATCTGGTGGTGAAGGGGCTGCGCGATTCGCTTGCGAGGCTGCAGTCGCGGTATGGTGCGCTGATGGCGGCATCGGCCTCCGGTGGGCGTCCGGCGGTTCATCGCTCGGCGGTGCGCGCTGCCACATCGGCCGATATGGAGACGCCGGTACGGATGCGGTCGGATCGTCAGGCTGCCGATACGGTGGTGCTCTCCCCGAGGTCATCCTCCGTCGAATCGACGATCGCCCTCCGCTCGGTGCCCGCCGATGGGGGATTGCTGGGCGGTTCCGCCGATCCTATGTTGAGTCGATCGCCGATGCAGATGGAGGGGAGGCCGGTGACCGACCGGGATCTGGCCGTGGTCGATCGTGTCTGGCAGATAGGTCTGCGCAGCAACTTCCGGCTCTCATTCCCGAGAGTGTACGGTATCGAGCCGAGCACCAATGCGCTGACCGATCGCGAAGTGGTTGCGACGCGTCGGTTCGAGTCGGGAGATCTGGGATTGCGGATGCCGTTGCGGCTTGGGGTGGCGGTGGGTGGCACGCAGTTCTCGGAGACCTTCCGTGCCGTGGGGAACACGAGCGGAACGATCGCGCAGACGCCGAATTTCATTTATGGAAGAGGATTCATAGCTCCGGAGATCATCAGCTCGGAGAACTGGGGGGGCGCGCTGGAGCTGGGAGGCGGAGGAACTGCTGTCGGTCCGTTCGTCACGCTTGGCCTCGGCATGGAATACCGGGCGATGGACCGCATATCGATGGATCTGGGAGTTTCTTCCTGGCTTCTGTGGACGAGGCTGGAGCAGCAGTCGATTATGAGCACGAATCTCAATGCACACGTTGGAGCTGCGATGTGGTTTTCATTTGATGAGATATTTCAATGAACCGATAGACGGAACCCCACATGATTAAAGGGTTGACCCTGCTGGCCGCTCTTGCTGCCATGGTCGTCTCGTGCCAGAGCCCCATTGATATCGATACGAATCGGATAATGCTGCCCGATCGTATTGTCAAGGATACCGGTATCATCGACCCCTTCGTCAATGCAACGAAGGATACGATCGTTGCCACGATCGGCAGCGTCATCCAGACGAAAGTGAAGTTCGGCTATCTGGTGGAGCGCCCCATTTTCCACAATGGGCCCGTCGACAGCGTGTTCTATATTCTGATGCAGGCAACCAGCGATGCCCCGGAGTCTCCCGGCAGTCAGCGCCTGTCTATCCGTCTCGACGCGATACGCGATACCGGCGTATACCAGATCAACTCCACATTCTCCGTTCCGAAGAAGATCGATCGAACCGCTCCTCCGCAGTACAGCGCGCTCTACGAGCAACGCTCCGCAGGATTCTCGTCGGCATTCCGTACCGGCCTCAAGGATGATGTCGGTGAAGGCAACGGCGAGGTGCATATCGTGAAGATCGATCGGGAGCGGAAGATCGTCATCGGGACGTTCCGTTTCGCGGGATACTGCACGGAGCTCGATTCGACCGAGCATATCTCCGAGGGGATATTTCGACTGGATCTGAACCCCCACCCCTGATGCGATCCCTATTCCGGCTGTTGCATGGCTGCAGGGAGGGCGCTCTACAATCAGAGGGCTCCGCTGCTCGGTCATATAACCGTGCATACAACAGTAATTCCATTCGTGGAGCATTGAAATGATACAACCAGCCATCGTGCTGCTCGGTCTTCTCCTTCTGTCGGCGGGGGCGGCAGCGCAGGAGAAGCCGGTGCGAAGCAGGCCGAGCGCCCTCAGCGATGTCGATTTCTATGCTACCAACATCGGTCTGTTCGGGATAAACATCGACGTGAAATCGGCCGGATTCATCGTTCCACGCGGCTCCACAACCTCCTATCTGTTCGGCAGCGGACTCTGGTTCGGCGCGCAGCGGCCGGTGCGCGATTCCAACGATGCGATCGTAACACGCTCGTTCGTCTTTCTCACCTATAACCCGAACTCGGCGGTAAGCTGGGCAACGCCCGGCGAGATCCGCGTCTCGACCCCCGATCTGCCGCTGGGGCGTCCCGATATCTATCGATCGAGCGATTACAACAAGAACAGCGGAATGCCGCTGATGCCCCCCACTCCGCAGGATACCCTCCCCAACTGGCCTCTGTGGGCACGTTTCGGAGATACGATCAATCCGCTCGGGCCGGGGATCTTCGAGCCGCATCGCGGCCGTCGTGCCGCCACCGGAACGCCGTACAACCGCCCCGCATTCGTCGCGGAGGTCGATGAGCAGTTCACCGCCCGCTTCCACGACATGGATCTGAACAACTATGAGGCGAACGCCTTCGCGCTGAAAGAAGGGTATCCCATCAGGCTGCAGTTCCAGCAGAATATCTATGCCTGGCGGGAAGGGCAGTTCAAGCATACGGTGGTGGTGCAGTACGATATCATCAACGTCTCCAACGATACGCTCCATAACTGCGCTGTCGCGCAGGTCTCCGATCCCGACCTCGGTGTATCGGGGAACGACCGGATGGAATACTACGCCCGGCGCCCCGAGCTCCGTGTGGGCTATGTCTGGACCGATCCCGATACCACCGGACACTACGATACACTGGCGATAGCGCTGCTCGAAGCGCCGATGACCACCGGCAACGGATTCATCGACAACAGCCGGCGGTCGCAGTTCCGTCTGTCCGGAACCGCCGGCGGCTTTGCCCGCCTGACCCCGGGGGATGACCCGCATACATCGGCCGAGCGCTATGATTTCATGATGCGGGGATCGTTCGTCGCCAACGACAGCGCCGCCGACCAGAAGTCGATGATCGCCTCGCGGATGTTCTCGATGATGCCGGGGGATACTGCCCACTTCGCCATCGCCTACGGTGTCCTCGACGACGCATTCTCTCCGCTGTCGATGGGGAACGACTCCGATCTGCATATCGATCCGGCAGCCCCCAACCCCCGACTGGAGGGGTGGTCGATCGCGCTGATGAACGCGTATTATTCGGGAAAATTCACCATATCCGGGACGAATTCCGTCGATGGAGATGAGACGGCAACGCGGCCATCCCTGAGCGTCATCCCGAATCCCGCCGCCGGTATAGCGCGGGTGCGGTTTGCTCTTGCGGGGCGATCGGAGGTCCGGCTGCGCGTTGTCAGCAGCCTTGGCGCCGTTATGATCGAGCGGTCGCTCGGTGAACTCGGCTCCGGCATCCATGAGGGGGCGATCGATACCGGAGTTCTTCCCCCCGGCACCTACCTGGTGGCGCTGCAGAGCGGCCAGACCATCCATACCTCGAAGCTGACGGTGGTGCGTTAGCCGGACGACGGCTGCTGATCGATAATCGATAGTGAAAGGGGAGCGGCCAGCCGATCCCCTTTTTTCGTCCCTGTCCGGATGCCATGTCCGCGCCGTCCCGCATCGCTGGGTATCGCTGTTCCATCCTCCATGATCTGCGCGCTGCCGATGATTCGCCGGATTGATATAGCTCCGGCATCGATCCGGTGCCGCGGGATATGCTTTCCGATCCGCAAGCGGGGCCACATATCTGCGGGCGAGCCTGTCGTTCCCGGCTCAGCATCGGCATCGGGGCACAAGCCTCTCATCCATTCTTCCGCTACGGTCCGCCACAACGTCCATGGTGACATCGCTGTTGCAATACGCTGATGCATCTTGCAATTCATCGGTTCGCAAAAAATGATTCCGAAAAAAATAGGGCGTAAAATTGGGATCTATCCGACGGAAAAACAGGGGTGATGCATTGGCATGCTAATGGAGAAATTCCTGGTAACCATATGTGGGCGTGGGGCGTGCTGTCATTTATTATGGTCCAACAGCGCGCCGGAATAAGGATGTCCGATGAATTGTCCAGATTTATCGAGCATTGCCCGCGGTCCTCTGCAGTAATTCATGCACGAGAGCAGTCTCCTATTCCCGTACAGGTAATACTCATTGTCAGTATCTGCCCCGTTGTGCTTTTGCCGGCGCCGGGTGATGGTATCTGGTAATGAGACGGGGAAATTCCGCCTGTATGCCCGCCCATGAACAGTTTCACTGGGAGAGGATGCTATGAAACAGAAGCTAGGAATTTTTGGCGTCGCCGTGCTGGCCGCATGTTCCACCAACGGGCTTATCGCCCAGACCTCCACTTCCGCCACCGGAGAGTTCTCACTCCAGGGCCAGCTGACCAACACCAGCGGGAGCCCCGTTGCCGATGGCGAGCATACCATTACCATGAATATCTACGCGCGGGGCTCGGGAGGACTGATGTATACCGAGAGCGATCGCGTGACCACGATGAACGGCATTTTCTCGACGATGGTGGGGGATAATGGGAACAACGGCTCCAGAATGATGGTGGACCTTACCACCGAGTATGAGCTTGGCATTGCGGTCGACGACGGGACCGAGCTCTCCCCCCGTCTCCGTATCGCCGATGCGGTGAGCGCCATCAGGGCAAAGCTCGCGGCCAACGCCAACGCCGTCAACGGGTTCAGAGTCGATAGCACCGGCACGGGCGCCAACAGCATCGTCACGACCGATGGAAACGGCCGTATCCGCTCCTCGCAGTTCGGACGGAGCATCGTCACCAGCGTCAACGGCCTTTCCGGCGATGTCAACCTGCAGATCAGCGGCAACGGCGTCACTACCGACACGACCGGCGGCGTTCTGCGCGTGATCTTCACCGGCGGCGGATCGGGAGGCGGGGGCGATATGACATTCCCCTACGCCAAGACGCTCACGCTTCCCACCGGCGATGTCTTCTCGCTCAGCAACGGTGGCTCCGGTGCCGTCGCGGCATTTACCAACAGCGGCTCCGGTCCTGCGCTCCGCCTGAGCGGCAGCAGCGCATCCGACGCAACGCTCCGCGTTCAGAACCGCTCCGGCGACGGCAGCGCCAGGACGATCAGCTCGATGAACAGCTCGGGAACGCCGACGTTCGAGGTGATGGCCGACGGGCGGACCACGATCAATTCGGCCATGGATAATGCTCTTGAAGTCACATCCACCGCCACCGACGGAACTGCACTGAAAGTCAACGGCGAGCTTGAGGTCAACGGTGAGCTGCGGCTCAACGGACCGATCGGCAGCGGATCGCTGAATCTTCTGGATGGATCGGTGACGATCAATAATCCGCTGGTAAAGTCCGACTCGTTTATCATGCTGACGGTGACGTCGGCATCGAACGGCGCCACGGTTGTTCCGCTGCGCGTATCGTCGCAGGGGAACGGGAGCTTCACTGTCGCCGCCATCCCCGGTCTGCTGAACCTTCTCAGCGGCAATGTCTCCTTCAACTACCTGGTGGTCAATAAGTAATTGAATTCTCGGGAATAATCATTCAAGGAGATAAAGAGATGACGATACAACGATTGGCGATGATGATTGCGCTTCTGTATGCCGTCGCGGGGAGCGCGCAGGCCCAGGTGATGCTGAAGAAGGCCGTCATCAGCAACGTCGGCGGCAGAGTCGGTGGCTCGACGACGACGCTAGAGTATACAATCGGACAAACAGTGGCCGGACGCGCAAGCAACGCCACGACCGTCGGCCAGTTCGGCTTCTGGTTCTCCCCCTCGGTGAGTGGACCATCGTCGGTAGATGTCGAGACCGGTGCCGGCGGGGTGATGGCCGCGCAGGTGTCCCCGAACCCCGCACGCGAGCGGACGACGCTGGCGATGGTGCTGGGGAAGAGTGGCGATCTGGAAGTAGGTCTGTATGACGTGAACGGCCGTCTGGTGTCGCGGCTGTACAGCGGGGAGCGCGGGGCCGGGTCGTTCGATCTTCCGATCGATCTGACGGGGGTTGCGAGCGGGCAGTATT